>Ga0209575_10000169_pt1 | contig 67511 bp, 66 predicted proteins | sample Medcelwee11metaG_FD_187172 | JGI IMG/M metagenome (GOLD analysis project Ga0209575, IMG submission 187172) | Freshwater pond sediment microbial communities from the University of Edinburgh, under environmental carbon perturbations - Medium... | ecosystem: Environmental > Aquatic > Freshwater >... | reverse complement strand
ATCCATGTACCACAAGGCAACCTCACCAGTCGTGGTATTGCGCCACAGTAAATCAGGCTTGTTATCGCTGTTGAAGTCATTCACTCCAACAATTTTCCAACTAGTATTCACATAACCAAGTGAAGTGCTAGAACTGAGAGTTGCGCCGTTCATAAACCAAATGGTGACATCGCCATTCGTGCTATTACGCCATACTAAGTCCGTTTTGCCATCGTTGTTAAAGTCACCGCTACCAACGATTTCCCATATCAAGTTGATAGTTGATATAGTCCCATAGCCAGCGTAGTTGACACCATCCATGTACCACAAGGCAACCTCACCAGTCGTGGTATTGCGCCACAGTAAATCAGGCTTGTTATCGCTGTTGAAGTCATTCACTCCAACAATTTTCCAACTAGTATTCACATAACCAAGTGAAGTGTTAGAACTGAGAGTTGCGCCGTTCATAAGCCAAATGGTGACTTCGCCATTCGTGCTATTACGCCATACTAAGTCCGTTTTGCCATCGTTGTTAAAGTCACCGCTACCAGCGATTTCCCATATCAAGTTGATAGTTGATATAGCCCCATAGCCAGCGTAGTTGACACCATCCATGTACCACAAAGCCAAGTCACCAGTCGTGGTATTGCGCCACAGTAAATCAGATTTGCCATCGGCGTTGAAGTCATTACGCGTAAAACCAGCGCTTGAACCTGTCACCGGCCCGGCAAACACACTGGCGTATTCGATGCCCGGCGATGTACCTGTTTGCGCCACTGGTATTACACCGAAGGCGATATATTTGCCCTGATCAGCGCTGGTCAAGGTGTAGTTTATGCTGGTCGCGCCGCTGATGGTGACTGCACCGCTACCGGCGGCATCGTCGGCACGGTACCACTTGAAAGTGGATGTGCCTTGCGCGTCGCTTTCGGTGTCGCTGTAGGTGTAAGCGCCGGTCAAAGCCTGCCCGACTTGCGCGGTGCCGCTGACGGTAACGTTAGTAGCCGTCGGCGCGGTGTTGGAAATAACAAACTTCATCACGCTGGCTTTGCTGCTGTTGCCCCAATCACTATAGGCAACATAAGGCGTACCGCTGCTGTCAAAGGCGAGGCTGGTGTAATAAGCCCCCCCCGCCGAAAAGCCCGCGCTGCCCACCTGCACCCAGTTCGTGCCATTAAATTTCATCACGCTGGCTTTGCTGCCGTTGCCATAATCAAAATAGGCAACATAGGGCGTACCGCTGCTGTCAAAGGCGAGGCTGGTGTAATAAGCCTGCCCCGCCGAAAAGCCCGCGCTGCCCACCTGCACCCAGTTCGTGCCATTAAACTTCATCACGCTGGCTTTGTCGCTGTTGGCATAATCCGTATAGGCAACATAAGGCGTACCGCTGCTGTCAAAGCTGTCAAAGGCGAGGCTGGTGTATGCCTCCCCCGCCGAAAAGCCCGCGCTGCCCACCTGCACCCAGTTCGTGCCATCAAACTTCATCACACTGGCTTTTCGGCTGTTGGCATCATCCGTATAGGCAACATAGGGCGTACCGCTGCTGTCCAAGGCGAGGCTGGTGGAATAAGCCGTCCCCGCCGAAAAGCCCGCGCTGCCCACCTGTACCCAGTTCGTGCCATTAAACTTCATCACGCTGGCTTTGTCGCTGTTGCCACCATCCTTATAGGCAACATAGGGCGTACCGCTGCTGTCCAAGGCGAGGCTGGTGGAATCAGCCCGCCCCGCCGAAAAGCCCGCGCTGCCCACCTGTACCCAGTTCGTGCCATCAAACTTCATCACGCTGGCTTTGAAGCTGTTGGCAACATCCGTATAGGCAACATAGGGCGTACCGCTGCTGTCCAAGGCGAGGCTGGTGGAATAATAAGCCGTCCCCGCCGAAAAGCCCGCGCTGCCCACCTGTACCCAGTTCGTGCCATTAAATTTCATCACGCTGGCTTTGTAGCTGTTGGCATAATCCATATAGGCAACATAGGGCGTACCGCTGCTATCCAAGGCGAGGCTGGTGGAATCAGCCTGCCCCGCCGAAAAGCCCGCGCTGCCGACATTTTCCCACCACGACATCAATCCAATCACCGGTCCGGCAAACACACTGGCGTATTCGATGCCCGGCGATGTACCTGTTTGCGCCACTGGTATCACACCGAAGGCGATATATTTGCCCTGGTCAGCACTGGTCAAGGTGTAGCTTGTGCTAGTCGCGCCGCTGATAGTGACAGCGCCCGTGCCGGCGGCATCGTCGGCACGATACCATTTGAAAGTGGATGTGCCTTGCGCGTCGCTTTCGGTGTCGCTGTAGGTGTAAGCACCGGTCAAAGCCTGCCCGACTTGCGCGGTACCGCTGACGGTGACGTTACTAGCCGTCGGCGCGGTGTTGGGCGCAACAAGCTTCATCACACTGGCTTTGCTGCTGTTGGCAGCATCCTGATAGGCAACATAGGGCGTACCTCTGCTGTCCAAGGCGAGGCTGGTGTAACCAGCCCCCGCCGCCGAAAAGCGCGCGTTGCCCACCTGTACCCAGCTCGTGCCATTAAACTTCATCACGCTGGCTTTGAGGCCGTCAGTATAAACATAATCCTGATAGGCAACATAGGGCGCACCGCTGCTGTCCAAGGCGAGGCTGGTGTTATAAGCATACCCCGCCGAAAAGCCCGCGCTGCCCACCTGCACCCAGTTCGTGCCATTAAACTTCATCACACTGGCGTTGAGTCCGTTGCCCCAATCCTGATAGGCAACATAGGGCGTATTGCTGCTGTCCAAGGCGAGGCTAGTGTAATCAGCCTCCCCCGCCGAAAAGCCCGCGCTGCCCACCTGCACCCAGTTCGTGCCATTAAACTTCATCACGCTGGCTTTTTTGTCGTTGCCATAATCCATATAGGCAACATAGGGCGTATTGCTGCTGTCCAAGGCGAGGCTGGTGTAATAAGCCGACCACTCCGAAAAGCCCGCGCTGCCCACCTGTACCCAGTTCGTGCCATTAAACTTCATCACGCTGGCTTTGTCGCCGTAGGCATTATTATCCGCATAGGCAACATAGGGCGTACCGCTGCTGTCCAAGGCGAGGCTGATGTAATAAGCCTGCCCCGCCGAAAAGCCCGCGCTGCCCACCTGTACCCAGTTCGTGCCATTAAACTTCATCACGCTGGCTTTGTAGCTGTTGGCATAATCCATATAGGCAACATAGGGCGTACCGCTGCTGTCAAAGGCGAGGCTGATGTAATTAGCCGCCCACGCCGAAAAGCCCGCGCTGCCCACCTGTACCCAGTTCGTGCCATTAAATTTCATCACGCTGGCTTTGTTGTCGTTGCCATAATCCATATAGGCAACATAGGGCGTATCGCTGCTGTCCAAGGCGAGGCTGGTGGAATCAGCCTGCCCCGCCGAAAAGCCCGCGCTGCCGACATTTTCCCAGTTGGCGAACACCGACAACGGCATCAATCCAAGCAGCATCAAGAGTCCGCCGCTGCTGATCTGACGCAAGGAAACCGGAACCGCCAGCAAGTGCCAGAGCCAGCCACATGCGCCACGGGCATTCCGAGCCGCTGCATACAACATAGAATCGGGCCTGTGCCCGATGGTTTGAGATAGATTTTTCATGCTCTGCTCCTACATTCAATGTAACAAGAAAACAGTAAAGCGACGCTTTAGCTGGTAATCGTCCCGAGCGATGAAAATATTATAGCTGAAAACTCCGAAAAAGTCCATAAGTCATTGATTTTAGGTAAAGCGGTTTTTTCATAAGTTATTGATTTTACTATAGGCAGAAAAAGTTTTTCGGAGTTTTCAGATATTATAGAGAATTTCAGGGCGAATGGCTACAGTACGGAGGTCAGGGCAACCGCATTAAAACTTGTATAAAAGCATAAAGTTAGGAATAATCAGGTTTGAATTTATAACCAAACCGGAGCATCCCTATGAACACCAGCATTATAGAACACTTCTCAACTCTGAAAGACCCACGCATAGAACGAAAAAAACTCCATGATTTAATGGATATTATCGCTTTGGTCATTTGCGGTGTTGTCAGTTGGGTAGGGTGGGCAATATCTTTTTGTTGCCCACCATTTTGATGCCCTACGAAACTCGACGATATTATAACGGATATTAAAAAGATGCGGAAAGCCCGGTAGTGTGCGCCGCATTTCGTGCTGAATTTCCAAGCCTTATGGTAGATTGTAAATAAGCACCTTGCAGGCGTGATTATCGCGCCTGCAAGGCACTCCCACAGTGATTAGGCACAGCAAGCAAACGATTTAGACATTAAACCGAAAATGCATGATGTCGCCGTCGGCGACGATGTATTCTTTGCCTTCTAGCCGCCATTTACCTGCTTCGCGGGCTTTTTGTTCGCCTTTGTAGTGAATGAAGTCTGCGTAAGCCACGACTTCGGCGCGGATAAAGCCTTTTTCAAAATCGCTGTGGATGACGCCAGCGGCTTGCGGGGCGGTGCAGCCGACGGGAATCGTCCAGGCGCGGACTTCTTTTTCACCAGCGGTGAAGTAGGTTTGTAGCCCCAGTAATTGATAACCCGCATGAATCACCAAATCTAAGCCGGGTTCTATCAGGCCCAAATCAGCCAGGTATTCGGCTTTTTCAGCGGCGGATAAGGCGACCAGTTCGGCTTCGATAGCGGCACAAATCGTCACCATCACCGCGCCTTCTTTATCAGCTAAGGCTTGGACTTGCGCTAAATAGGGGTTGTTGTCAAAACCGTCTTCGGCCACGTTGGCGATGTACAGGGTGGGTTTGGCGGTGAGTAAGTGCAGGCCATAGAGGGCGGCGCTTTCTTCGGGGCTTAAGTCCATGCCGCGCACCGCTAAACCTGCATCCAGGCGGGCGTGTACTTTTTCAAACAGGGCTTTTTGAAACAGTGCTTCTTTGTTGCCGCCTTTGGCATTTTTGGCGGTGCGTTGTTGGGCGCGTTCCAAAGTGTCCATGTCGGCGAGCGCTAATTCGGTGTGGATCACTTCGATGTCGCTTAAAGGATCGACTTTGCCCGCGACATGGATCACATCGTCGTTCTCAAAGCAGCGCACCACATGGGCAATCGCTTGGGTTTCGCGGATATTGGCGAGAAATTTATTGCCGAGACCTTCGCCTTTGGAAGCACCTGCGACCAGTCCGGCAATGTCTACAAATTCCATGTGGGTGGGCAGAATACGCTGGGGTTTGACGATTTCAGCGAGTTTATCCAGACGTTTATCGGGCATCGCCACCACGCCCACGTTGGGATCGATGGTGCAAAACGGATAATTTTCGGCTTGGATGCCGGCCTCGGTCAGCGCATTGAACAGGGTGGACTTGCCGACGTTGGGCAAGCCGACGATACCGCATTTAAATCCCATGACGTGAATCTCGTTGCAAACTTGTTGTGTGTCTTCCCTTCGGCTCCCCTTCGGCTTCGCTCAGGGAACGGTTTTGATTAGCTGTGTAGGCGCTGCATGGCTTTTTCGACTGCACCGCTGAGTAGTTCGGGCAAGACCGTGAGACTGCGTTCAATCGCGTCGTTAATCGCTTGTTCGTCGGCGACGCTGGCTTTTTTCAAGACATAATCAACCACTTGTTCCCGTTGACCGGGATGGCCGATGCCTAAACGCAGCCGTAAAAAATCTGGGGTGCCAAGTTGGGCGATGATGTCGCGCAGGCCGTTGTGTCCGCCGTGGCCGCCGCCGCGTTTGAGACGTGCGGTGCCGACTGGTAAATCCAGGTCATCATGCACCACTAGCATCTGCGTTGCCGGAACTTTGTAAAATTGCTGCAAAGCTTGCACGGCACGACCGCTGTGGTTCATGAAAGTGGTGGGCTTGAGTAGCCAGTAGGCGGGCGTGCCGTCGCATTTGGCGACTTCGCCGTGAAACTTGCTGTCGTAGCGACACTCAATCCGTGCCGTGCGGGTCAGCGCATCCACAAACCAAAACCCGGCGTTATGCCGGGTCTGGGTGTACTGAGCGCCAGGATTTCCCAGCCCGACTATCAGTAAAACGGGGGTACTCATCGCACTCAGGCTTCTTCAGTGCCTTCGCTCGCCGGGCCTGCATGTTTGTGGATACTGACCACCGGCAGGTTGTCGCCATGCGTCAGCGCGGGCAGTTCTACCCCTTCAGGCAGAGTCAAGTCGGCCAAATGCACCACGTCGCCCACATTCATCTCAGCCAAATCAATGGCAATGAATTCTGGCAAGTTTTGTGGCAAGCACAGGATTTCGATTTCAGGCAAGTGGTGAGAAATCGCACCGCCGCCAGTCTTGACGCCCACGCAGGTGTCTTCATTGAGGAAATGGAAGGGCACATGGATGTGGAGTTTGGCGGTGGCACTGGTGCGCAAAAAGTCCACGTGCATGATGATCGGTTTGAACGGGTGGCGTTGCATGTCTTTGAGGACTACGCTTTCGATCTTGTCACCGATTTTCAGGGTCAGCACATGCGAATAGATCGCTTCTTGCTCTAAATGGCGAATGAATTGGGAGTGTAACAAACTGATGGACTGTGGCGCTTGATCGGCACCATACACGATGGCAGGGATTCTGCCTGCGTGACGCAGGCGGCGGCTCGCACCTTTGCCCTGGGATTCACGCACGTCGGCATTGATTTCAAACTGGTTCATGGACATCTCCCAACTCTATTAAAGGATAAAAAATACCGCCAGCAGGCGGTCTTGAGCGACAACCCCCGCGACCAAGGGTTGCCCAGTGCAAAAAGGGGCTACTTATAGCCGATCCTGATTAAAAAATCAAATAGTTGGCCGCAATTTAAGGCATGATGGCTGATAAAAACCGCCTGAAAAGCTTAGCAACCGCTATAATGATCCGTTTTTTTAGTCGGGGTCAGACTGGCCCCGAATGCTGGAGACTTTGGAACACTGCTATGACTCTTTCCCCTGAAGCGCTGATTACTTGGATGAATACTTGGCCACCAGAGGCGATCTGGCCGTTGATGTTGTTGCTGTGCTTTGGATCGGTGCTGGTGTTGCATCGGCTGTTTGGGGCAGCGGGTTTGTATGTGTATATTGCGGTCGCGGTGATCGGGGCGAATATTCAGGTGCTTAAAGCGGTGAAGTTTGCCTTATATCCAGACCCGGTGGCCTTGGGCACGATTTTATTTGCGTCAACTTATTTAGCCACGGATATTTTAGCCGAACAATTTGGTAAACAGGCCGCCCAGCGTGGAGTTTGGCTGGGTTTTGTGGCGTTTTTGTTGTTCACCCTATTGATGATTCTGAACTTGGGTTATGCACCGCTGACGCCCGCACAAGCGGGTGAGGCGATGGCTTGGGCATTGCCTTATCACACACACATGGCCAGTTTGTTTACCCCTCAATTGACATTTTTTGCAGCGGGAATGCTCGCTTATTTAATCAGTCAGCATCATGATGTGTGGTTGTATGAATGGTTACGCGCCCGTTTCAGCCAGCATTTATGGTTGCGCAATAACGGCTCTACCGCCGTGTCTGCGCTGATCGATAACACGGTTTTTTCAATCCTGGCTTGGATGGTGTTTGCCGCTGAACCACTGCCCTTCTCTACGGTATTTTTTACTTATATTTTAGGGACTTATTGGCTAAGATTGGCAGTGGCGGTCTTAGACACGCCGTTTATTTATTTGGCACGACACTGGTCTTACCAAGAACGCAAATACAGCTATGCCTAATTATCCCGGTTTTCATTTTGAGATTCTCCAGCAAGACCCCGATAGCCAAGCGCGGTTGGGGCGCTTGACTACGCCGCACGGCAGTCTTAACACGCCGAATTTTATTTTCTGCGCCACCCACGGCGCGATCAAAGCCGCGTCGCCCGCTGATCTCAAGGCGATTGGGGCCGAGATTATCCTGTCCAACACCTATCACATGATGTTGCAACCGGGTGCGGAGTTGGTGGCGCAGCAAGGCGGCCTGCATCGTTTCATGAATTGGGATGGCCCGCTGTTCACCGACAGCGGCGGGTTTCAGGTGTTCAGCCTGGGGCATGGTTCGGTGGCTGAAGAAATCAAAGGCAGACGCTCGCTGACCCGCTCACCGCTGCTGAAGAAAATCACCGAAGACGGCGCGATCTTCAAATCTTATGTCGATGGCAGCACCCATTTGCTCGGCCCAGAAACCTCCATCCAAGTGCAGCGTCAACTCGGAGCCGACTTGATCGTGATGATGGATGAATGCACGCCGTTTCATGTAGATCGCGATTACACCGCCCGTTCTATGGAAATGACGCATCGCTGGGGAGATCGCTCGCTCCAGGAATTTGAGCGCGGTCACGACGGCAGCCAAGCGCTGTATGGGATCGTGCAAGGAGGCGTTTATCCTGATTTACGCCTGGAAGCCGCTGAGTACGTCAACACCCGCCCGTTCTTCGGTCAAGCAGTCGGCGGTTCGCTGGGGGCGGATAAGGCACAAATGTATGAAGTGGCCGCTTATGCGCTCAAACCCTTGCGTAAAGACCGGCCTACCCATTTGCTCGGCATCGGCGGCGTAGACGACATCTGGCACACCGTGGGTCTGGGTATCGACACTTATGATTGCGTCTCGCCCACCCGCGTGGCTCGTCACGCCACTGCGTTGGTGCGCTGGGCACCGCAGTCTAAGCTCAATTTGCGCAACGCCCGGTTCCGTAACGATGCCGGCCCGCTAGACCCGGAATGCGATTGCAGCACTTGTCGCCACTATTCCCGCGCCTATTTGCATCATTTATTCAAAGCCCGCGAACTGCTGGGCTTGCAGTTGCTGACCGTGCATAATCTGCGTTTTATGATGCGTTTGCTCAGCGCGGTACGCCAGGCGATTGCTGAACAACGCTTGGTTGAAGCGCGCCAGACTTGGTTTAATACACCGGTGGGGCAGTGGCGCTGAGTGCCTGTGTTATCCTGTTTGCCTAAGTTTGAAATTTGCAGGAAAAATAGCCTTATGAAGACAAAACACAATATCAAGGTAGTGCGCACTCTGCGCGGTTTTACCTTGTTAGAAATGTTGGTGGTGTTGGTGATCATCGGTTTGTTGGCGGGATTGGTGGGGCCTCGCCTCTTTAGTCACGTCGATGAATCCAAAGTAAAAACTGCCAAAACCCAGGTGAAGATGCTAAAAGGTTCCCTGGAAGCGTTACGCTTGGACATCGGGCGTTTTCCAAATGCGGAAGAAGGCTTGAGCCTATTGCGTACCGCGCCCAGCGATGAGCGCATCAAAACGCTGTGGAAAGGCCCTTATCTGGACGATGTGTTGCCGCTAGACCCGTGGAATTTCGCCTATCAATACAGTTTGCCTGGCAGTGACGGACAACCCTTTGCGCTGTTCTCGCTCGGAGCCGACAGCCAGCCGGGCGGCGAAGGACTCAATGCGGATGTGGGTTATTTGCCACCGCGTTGAGTGATGCGCCACGCCAGCCTCACGCTCACCCGTCGAGCGCCGCCTGCCGACCACGGCTTTACCCTGCTAGAGCTGGTTGTGGTGTTGTTTGTGTTGGGCCTGCTCAGCGCCTTGGCTTTGCCGCGCTTGGCGACGGTGTATGACAGCTTGGTGGCGGCTTATGCCCGTGATGAAGTGCTGGCGCAGTTAAACGGCTTGAGTTATGCCGCGTTTCAGCACAGCCAAGACTTTGTGTTGAGTCGCTATCCCGCCCCCGCGCAAGCCCCAATTCCCTTGACTCTGCCGACCGACTGGACTTTGAGTGCCGATCCGCCGATCCGCTTTCGCGCCAACGGTGCTTGCAGTGGCGGCACGGTGCAGGTGCATTACCAGAAGTTCAGCCAAAGCATCGCCCTAGACCCGCCTTTTTGTCATGCTCGCTTGTTGTAAACCCGCCGCCCAGCGCGGTTTTACGCTGTTGGAAGCCATCGTCGCGCTGGTGTTAATCACCACCGTCGGCATGGCCTTATTGAGCTGGATGAACACCACCCTGATCAGCGCCCAGCGGGTACAAGCTGCCGCACAGCGGGATGACGCGATCCGCACGGGTTTGGCGTTTATCAACACCGTCAATCCCTTAGCCGATCCCAGAGGTGAAGAAACGTTGGGAAACTACCGGATTCGCTGGCGCAGTAGCGCCTTAGATGGCCCGAAAGACGGCGCTGATGTGGCGGGCAATCTCAGCTATTATCAGGTGGGGCTTTATCTGATGCAGGTGGAGGTGCGGCAAGAGCAGTTGTCATTGGCACAATTTGAAGTGCGGCAAATCGGCTGGAAACAAGTACGTGCGCCAACCAATCCCAATGATTATTAAGCCCCTTCCGCCCGCCGCACAGCGCGGCTTTACCCTGTTAGAAATGCTGGTGGTGCTGGTATTGGTGGCACTGATTTCGACCCTGTTGTTGGAGGGCATCTCGCACGTTTTGTTGTTGCGCGAACGCTTGTTGGGCGTGTTACAACGCACCCAACAGGGCGCGGTGCAGGTTTACTGGTTCCGTTCCAGCGTGGCGGGACTGTTGCCCGATTACCCCACCGCCCAGTCAAATCTGTTGTTCCAAGCCCGCTCGCCGCAGATATTTGAGGGGCAAAGCGACATGCTTAGCGGCCTGACTTTAGCGGCGCTGGACGCCAATGGCGGCGTGCCGACGCCGTTTAGCTGGCGTTTACTACGCGCCAATCAGCAGACTACTTTGCAATACCAAAATCAAAGCGGGGAGTATTGGGCGGTGATGGGGTGGCCGGGCGAACAAGGCGAATTTCGGTATCAGGACAAGGCGGGGAAATGGCATGAACAATGGCCGCCCGCCTTGGGTTTGGAGCCGCCGCAATTGCCCAGCGCGATATTGTTGACTGGACTGCGCCAACAGCAGGCTTTTACTTGGCTGGTGCCAATTCTGGGGCGAGAAGCTGCCGCCTTGGATTATCGCTTGTTGGATGAGTGATGCGCGACGCGACTCTGCTCTCATCCCCTGTCCAGCGTGGCTTTGTGCTGGTGGCTACGCTGTGGTTATTGGCGGCTTTAACTTTGGCGGCGGGTTTTTTTGCGCTGTGGGTAGAGCGGGCGGTGCGCACAGCCACCGAGCAGCAGGACGCGGTACAAGGCGACCTCGACATGCAAAGCACCCAGGCCACCGTGCTGTATTTGCTGAGTACCCAGTATTACACCTTTGCCGGTTTGACCGTGCCTGGCCCACCAGCGACCCCGCTCACCGAATCAGAATTACTCGCGCAATTATCCGACCCAAATTACGACCCGATGGCTCAGGATGAACACGATGCCACGCCGTTGGGCACGGAAATTCTGCTCAACGATCAAGTCTATTTGGGACAAGGCCACGCCCGCTTTGCGCTGCAAGATGAACGCGGTTTGCTGGGCTTGAATCTGTATAACCGCGACTATCTCTGGCGTTTATTGGGCTTGCTGGGCGTGGCCGACGATCAGCGCGATCCGCTGTTGTCTAAATTTGAAGATTTCTTGGATTTTGATGATTTATATCGTCTGAACGGCGCAGAAAACCAAGCGTATCGTGAACGCGGTTTGCCGCCGCCGCTTAACCGGATGTTGCGCAGCACGCAAGAAGTGCGTCAGGTTTTGGATTGGGAAGAACAAACCGGGATTTGGCAAGATGAACGCTGGGGCCAAGTCACCACCACCGCGCTTTTCAATGGGGCACCGATCCCTAACGTCAACACCGCGCCGCTGTTAGTGCTGGAAGCGATGGGGATTGCCCCTGAATTGGCGCTACGTCTGGTGGAGGCGCGGCGCAGTCTGCCAGTGCGCTCGATGCAGGAATTGACGCAAGTCTTGGGGCTGGATTTGGGCATCGACGAGATGGATGCGTTTTTCTTTGCCTCGTCATCGCTGCGGCTTACCCTCTGGTATAATGGCGCACAGCGTATGCGCCAGTTGCACCTAGTCATGACCCCGCACGCCGACCAGGCGAAACCCTGGGCAGTCGATTATGCACTGGAATTGCCCTTGCTCGAATCCTACAAAAGCCCCCCTGCTCATGCGCAAACTACGCTTCTCGACCCAACGTTACCTACAACACCAAAATGAGACTCAGCGCCCGCCCGCCGGTCGCGGTGGACGGGAATGGGTGTTGTCACGGGGTCTGTGTCATTACCGCTGTTTCGATCTCACTGACATTCCGCTCGGACGCCGCGACGAGGCGTTACAATTGCAAATCCAGCAATGGAGTCCTTTCACCCATTCCGGCAGTTACAGCGTGTGGCGGCAAAGCCAAGCGCAAACTTGGGTCTGGGATCAGGATCAACAGCAACAGGCCCAACAAGCACAGGCGGTGCGCCAAGCCCGTTTACTGCCAGAGGGTGTGCTGCGTGCGCCGTTGACGGAAGGACTGCGTTTGCTCACCTGTCTCGATGGACTGGAAGGCCAAGTGTGGCGCGAGGGCGTGTTGCAAGCCAGCCATTGGTGGCAAACCACGCCTTCGTTACAAGCTTGGCAGCGTTTTCAGCGCGCCCAAGGTTTGCCCGCCACTCCCGTGCCCAGCCCCCTCAGCCTGCCCTTGTTGGACAAACCCTGGGGCCGAGCGCGCACTGCGTCCGGCATCGGTGGCTTGCGCCAGGAACGGGTGTGGGTGTTCGGCTTGGCCGCGCTGGGGCTGAGTGTGTTGGTTTGGCAAAGCGTGGGGATTTGGCAATGGCGACAGGCGCTAGACCAAGTGGCGAGTCAAATCGACAGCCTCAATGCCCGCACCACGCCCGTGCTGGAAGCCCGTAGCCAAGCGATGACCGACAGTCTGGCCGTCGAAACCCTGTTGGCGCTCAATCCCTATCCGCATCAGCTTCAGTTATTAGCCGAAGTAGCGGATCGCTTGCCCGCCGGGGTGCGCTTGCTCGAATGGCATTATCAAACCGGCCAGCTCAATTTCACCCTGGAAGCGCCCAGCCTAGACCCGCGCTTTTACGTGACGGCGTTTCAGGCGGTGCCGGGGTTTTTAGAAGTCAAAGCCAACACGGGCCGCACGCCACAGCAACTGATCGTGAGCCTGCGCGTGGCAAAAGGCACACATGGCTAATTCGCTGTCGCAAGAATTGCGCACCAATCCCCGTTTACGGGTGGGACTCTGGGCGATCCTGGCGATTTTGCTGGGTTATGGTCTGTTGTTAATCCATGACTATCGGCAGCAACTCCAGGCTGATTATCTCAGCGAACTGACGCGCCTGGGGCGCTTGCGTGGGGTGGTCAACGAAACCGAATGGCCCGCTCGCGCTGCCGCTGCCCATCAGCAATTATTGCCCTTGCAGCAAAAACTATGGCGTGCCGAGACCAAAGGCTTGGCCCAGGCCAATCTACAAGCTTGGCTAGACAAGGAAGTGAAAACCGCTGCGCTGAGCAAGCCTCGGCTGCGCGTCGATGAGGCGTTCAGCCTGCCTGAGCCAGCCGGGTTGTGGCGCGTCTCCGCCCAAGTCGATGGCGATTTTCAAGCCTCTGCGCTGGAAGCTTTGTTGGCGGTTTTGATGAGTCACCCACAGTGGATTATCATCGAACGCCTGGATATTTATCAGCTCAATCGCGTGCCCAAGTTTACCCTGGTCATGACCACCTATTTTCAAGCCCCGTCCGCTGCGCCATGACGATCCTGCCGAAAACCCCCGGCCAAACTCTGCTAAGCCTGCTCCTGATCGGCGCGGTGAATGCGGGAGTGGCGGTGAGTGTGCTACCCACGCCGCCAGACACCACGGCTGCCGCCGCCCCTGAAGCACCCTGGGAATTGCCGAAGCTGCCACAGGCGAGCGAGGCAGCGGCTTTGCAAAGCCGTTTGCGGAAAAAGGCCCCGTGGGGCGAAGAACCGGCCTCCGCCACCAGTAATGCTAAAAATCCCGCCGATTCTGGCTCCCTCGGGGCGAACCCGGAGACCCCTAAACCCGTCAACTGGCAATTTGTCGGTGTGATACAAGAAGGTGGGCAAAGCCAGATGTTGGCTTTAGACGAGCAGAAAAAACTCAGCCGTCATCGTGTGGGGGAACGCCTGCCCGACGGCAGTACGTTGCTGAACATCGCTGCCAGTCAAGTTGAAGTGAAAGTCGCTGAACAAGTGACGCGCTTGCGTCTTTATGATCGCCGCCAAGTCACCGCGCCCACGCCGAGTGCGCCGCCTTGATTTTTACCCGCTATCTTTACCGCGAAATCCTCGGCACTGCGGCAGCGCTGCTGCTGTTGGTGGTGTTGATTTATCTCAGCCAACGCTTTATTCAGTTTTTGGGCGAGGCCAATAGCGGCGGCTTGCCGATGGAATTTATGTTCAAGTTGTTAGCACTCAAGCTGTTGTGGGTGTTGATTATTTTGGTACCGCTGGCTTTTTTTCTGGCGATCCTGTTGGTGCTGGGACGGCTCCATGCGGAAAACGAAATGGTCGCGATGTACGCCTGTGGGGTGGGCCTGCCCTTTTTGCTACAACGCATCCTGGGTTTGGCCTTGGGCGTGGCGCTGGGTATGGGGATTTTAAGTTTTTATCTGGCCCCTTGGTCAGAACGTCAGCAGGAGAATATCCGCTATGAAATCCGCCAATTAGCCGAGGTTGCTGGATTGAGTGCGGGGCGTTTTCAGGCGTTTGATGGCAATCAAGGGGTGTTTTATGTGGAAAGTCTCGACAAAACCGATATGTCGATGCGCAACCTGTTTGTCGCCTTGGAACGTCCCGACAAAACCGCGCTGGTCACTGCGAATCGGGCCTATCAGCTTTTTGAAAACCAAACCGAAGCCCGTTACATTGTGTTATTTGACGGCTATCGCTATGACGTGAAGCCAGGCACGGCGGCGCTGACCAGTACCCGTTTTGATCATCACGCGGTGTTAATCAATCCGCCGAATAACCGCCGCCATTATTACTATAAAGCGGTAGAAACGCGCCAATTATGGGGCGCACACGAGCCAGGTGCCGTCGCTGAGCTACAACTGCGCCTCTCGGCTCCGCTGGCGGTTTTGCTGCTGGCACCGCTGGCGGTGCTGATGTCGCACAGCAGCCCACGTCAAAGCACTTATCCAAGAATTTTGAGTGCGGTATTACTTTATTTTATCTACAGTAACGGCCTCGAAATCGCCCAAAAATGGATAGAACGTGAGTATATTCCAGGCTGGTTAGGCGTTTGGTGGCTGCATCTGCTCCTGTTGCTGTTGTTGCTGATTCTCTTTCGCCGCCAGCAGCGTTATTAGGGCATTCTTCCGCTTTGTATCCCACTTTTGCAGACTCAATTCTCCCAGTTTATCGCCCGGCGCTGAGCCGCCCAATCCCCGTCTTTTTTTGATTATTTGTCCTTAAAATTCATATTATTATATGAGTTTGTGGCGTTTCTTGGCAAATGAGGGCTAAAAAAAGAATCCTGAGACTTTGCGTTCATTTTAGAAAATGACTACAATTACCCCGCCCAAACAAAAATACCAGATTAAAATCGGGCAATTGGTCAAAAACCAGCTTTCTGCGCAATTTTGCCTAATACCTCAAATTTTCCGCGCAACGACCTGACGACATAATCAGATGGGGAGCATTCATGGAATTCAGCATCAAAAGTGGACATCCTGAGAAGCAACGTACCGCCTGCGTGGTGGTGGGGGTCTATGAACCCCGGCGTTTATCAGAAATGGCTAAAAAAATTGATGAGGTTAGCGACGGCTATCTGTCTAGTGTGTTACGTCGTGGCGATTTAGAAGGCAAATTGGGCCAGACTTTGTTGCTGCACAGTGTGCCTGGCACGCTGGCAGATCGCGTGTTGTTGGTAGGTTGCGGGCGCGAGCGCGAACTGGGCGACCCGCAATATCGAAAAGTGATCGAAAAGACCATCGACACCCTGAATGAAATGGGAGCGATGGAAACCGTCTGTTATCTGACAGAATTGAATGTGCGCAGCCGCGACACCTATTGGCGGATTCGCCATGCGGTGGAAACCACCAGCGATGCGCTCTACCGCTTCGATCAGCTAAAAAGTAAAAAAGACGTGACCCGCCGTCCCTTGCGTAAAGTCACTTTCAGTGTCGCCTCGCGTCGCGAACTGGGCTTGGCCGAACAAGCCTCGCATGAAGCACAGGCGATTGCCGCTGGCATTAAACTCGCCAAAGATTTAGGCAATACCCCCGCGAATATCTGCACCCCGACTTATATGGCAGAACGGGCGGCCACCTTGTGTTCGTTGTACAAAAATGTGCATTGCGAAGTGCTGGAGATGAGCGATCTGGAAAAGCTCGGCATGAACGCGATGTTGGCGGTGGCGCGCGGCAGTCAAGAGCCAGCTAAGCTGATTATTCTTGACTACCAAGGCGATAAAAAAAGCCAGGAACCTATCGTCTTGGTGGGCAAAGGAGTTACCTTTGATTCAGGCGGTATCTCGCTCAAAAAGCCCGCAGACATGGATTTGATGAAATATGACATGTGTGGTGCCGCCAGTGTGCTGGGCACGTTGTCGGTGATTGCAGAACTGCAATTGCCGGTCAATGTCATCGGCATCATGCCTTGCACGGAAAATCTGCCCAGCGGCACTGCGGTCAAGCCCGGCGATATTATCACCAGCTTGTCTGGGCAAACCATCGAAGTACTGAACACCGATGCGGAAGGCCGGATGATTTTGTGTGATGCGCTGACTTATGCCGAAAAATTCAAGCCAGAGGTGGTGATCGACGTGGCCACCCTCACTGGCGCTTGTGTCACCGCGCTGGGCTGTCATCCACACGGTTTACTGGGCAACCACAGCCCGCTGATCAATGACTTGCTGAATGCAGGCAAAGCCAGCGGGGATCGGGCTTGGGAACTGCCGTTATGGGAAGAGTACCAAGAACAACTGGAAAGCCCGTTTGCCGACATGACTAACACCGGTGGGCTGCGGGCGGGTGCGATCACCGCTGCCTGTTTCTTGTCGCGTTTCACCAAAAAATATCACTGGGCGCACTTGGATATAGCCGGGACAGCGTGGCGGGTGGGTCAGCATAAAGGGGCCACCGGGCGTCCCGTTGCCTTGCTGACCCAGTATATTTTAGAACGCCTCAAAACCGAGCCTGTACTCTAAGGGGCGCGCTGGCTGTCGTTGTCCCGACGGTCAGCGGCCCGAGCCAGTGCCTATGCCCCGCATCGACTTTTATGTGTTACACCCGCCTGCCAGCCAAGACTTGGCGCAGTTTGCCTGTCGCTTGCTGGATAAAATCTGGCAGCAAGGCTATCGCGTTTACATCCACACCAATAACCAAGCGCAAGCCCAGGCTTTGAGTCAGTTGTTGTGGACTTTTCGCGACACCAGTTTCGTGCCGCACGACTTATACCCGGATGCGGCCAGTTCCAAAGCACCGGTGCGTATCGGTTATCATCCGACCCAAGCGTGTAGCGGCATGGAGATTTTGATTAACCTCGCCACCAGCGTGCCTGAGTTTTACCAACGCTTTGAACGGGTTGTGGAAATTATCAACCAAGACCCGGCGGTGCGTGCCGCCGGACGGCAACGTTACCGCGTGTATCGTGAAGCAGGTGAGCTCCCCGAAGCGCCGCATGACATCCATAAATAGCCGCTAAGACAGCGCTCGCTCGATCTGTTAAAATTCCCCCTGCTGAGGAGCGTTGCAACCCAAAGTTCAGGGTGAGGCTCAGCATCGTAAAAACGGCGCTCACAAACCCTCAATCGGTTTGGAGCGCTGCCTTTTTCAGGGCGCTGCGCTTCAGTCCACGCTTTCTTGATCTTAGGAGTTCTGCATGTCTGCTGTGTTCACTACCCCTGTCCATTCTGATGTTGATTACTATGTCGCCGATATGAGCCTAGCTGCATGGGGCCGCAAAGAAATTGCTATCGCCGAAACCGAAATGCCTGGCCTGATGGCTTTACGCAGCGAATACGGAGCCAGCAAACCCTTGACTGGTGCCCGCATCACCGGCTCGCTGCACATGACGATTCAAACCGCCGTGTTGATCGAAACCCTGGTGGCCTTGGGTGCTGAAGTGCGCTGGGCTTCTTGCAACATCTTCTCAACCCAGGATCATGCCGCCGCCGCGATTGCCGCCACCGGCGTGCCGGTGTATGCCTACAAAGGGGAAAGCCTCGAAGAATATTGGGCATTTAGCCATAAAATCTTTGAGTGGGCCGACGGTGGTCTGAGCAATATGATTCTGGATGACGGCGGCGATGCCACCTTGTTGCTGATGTTGGGCGCACGCGCTGAAAAAGACCTCAGCGTATTAAACAACCCGACTTGCGAAGAAGAGCAGGTGTTGTTTGCGGCGATCAAAAAACAAGTCGCCGCCCAGCCTGGCTGGTATAGCCAACGTTTGGCTGCGATTAAGGGCGTGACCGAAGAAACCACCACTGGTGTACACCGGTTGTATCAGATGGAAAAAGACGGCACCCTGTGCTTCCCGGCGATTAATGTCAACGACTCGGTGACTAAATCCAAGTTTGACAATCTCTACGGCTGCCGCGAATCCTTGGTGGACGGGATTAAACGCGCCACCGACGTGATGATCGCGGGCAAAGTCTGCGTGGTGTTGGGATATGGCGACGTGGGCAAAGGCTGTGCGCAATCGCTGCGTGGCTTAGGTGCCACCGTGTGGGTCACAGAAATTGACCCGATTTGTGCGCTGCAAGCGGCGATGGAAGGCTATCGCGTGGTGACGATGGACGACGTGTGCAAAGACGGTGACATCTTCGTCACTAGTACCGGCAACGTCAACGTGATCACCCACGCTCACATGTTGGCAATGCGCGATCAGGCGATAGTGTGCAACATCGGCCATTTTGACTCTGAAATCGATGTCGCCTCGTTGCGCCAGTACACTTGGGACAATATCAAACCCCAAGTGGATCACATCATTTTCCCCGATGGCAAACGGATTATTCTGCTGGCCGAAGGGCGTCTGGTGAATTTGGGCTGTGCCACTGGACACCCGAGCTTCGTGATGTCGAATTCCTTCACCAATCAAACCTTGGCGCAGATGGAATTGTGGAACCGGGGCGAACAATACCAAAATAAAGTGTATGTGTTGCCAAAGCATCTGGACGAAAAAGTGGCGCGTCTGCACTTACAGCGGATTGGGGCGAAATTGACCCAATTAACCACGACCCAAGCCAACTATCTGAATCTGTCAGTGGACGGCCCTTATAAGCCATCTCATTATCGCTACTAAGCACCGGAGGCGTCAGCACGGTCTCTGGCCGTGCTGACGGCGGCTATGAAGCTCATCATCGTCAGTGGATTATCAGGCGCTGGCAAAACCATCGCATTACACAGTTTGGAAGATGCGGGGGCTTACTGCATCGACAATTTGCCGGTGAATCTGTTGCCGGGTGTGGCTGAGCAGATGAACCATTTGGCCGCGACCTATCCTTGTATGGCGGTGGGCGTGGATGCGCGCAATATTGCCTTGCAAGATGTGCCTGCCTTGCTGCAAACCCTCAAAGATCAGGCGGTTGATTTCCTGATTCTGTTTCTGGAAGCCAGCGATGAAGTGTTGCTCAAGCGCTTCAGCGAAACCCGTCGCCGTCACCCGCTCACTTCACAAAATTTGTCGCTGCATGAGGCGATCCAGCGTGAGCGCCATTTGTTGTCGGCGCTGTCGGATCAAGCGGATTATCGGATTGACACCAGCAGCACCAATATTTACCAACTGCGAGATCAGATTCATTTGAGTGCCGATTTGCATCTTAACCAACAGATGCCCCTGTTATTTCAATCCTTTGGTTTTAAGCGTGGTTTGCCACAAGATGCAGATTTTGTGTTTGATGTGCGTTGTTTACCCAATCCGCATTGGGAGCGACATTTGCGCAGTTTGACGGGACGAGATCAAGCAGTCATTGATTTTCTCGACAACCAACCGGAGGTACGCCAAATGATTGAACAAGTGGTGCATTTTTTGGAAACCTGGATCCCTTTATTTGAAGCCGATAAACGCAGTTATTTGAGCATTGCGATTGGCTGTACCGGTGGTCAACACCGCTCGGTTTATTTGGTAGAACGTTTAAGTGCGCATTTTCGGCAATTGCGTGATAGCGTATTGGTACGACATCGGGAACTCCCATGACCGTGGCTTTGATCCTGCTCACGCATGGCCATATTGGCGACAGTTTGTTGGAATCGGCGCACACCATTCTGGGAGAAATTCCTCAACAAGTGGCGGTGATGGGCGTTTGGCCCAGAGACATGGACATAGAAAATTTGTGTTGCCGAATTCACCACCTCTGTGCGCAAATTGATCAAGGCGAAGGTGTACTCATTTTATCCGATTTGATCGGGGCTACCCCCAGTAACAGCGCGAGCAAAGCCTGTGCAATCAGCGCACACAGTACAGTACAAATGCGCAATATCACCGGCATTAATTTGTCGATGTTGCTGCGGGTACTCACCAAAATACGCTTTGAACCCGGCATCACGCTCAATAACCTGGCCCAAAAAGCCCTGGAAGGGGGTCATAAAGGCATTGCTGACACAGATGCCTTGGCTGATACAGGCACCAGCGACTGAACTTGAGCAACCCCAATAGATTTCAACAGACCAGCACACACGCTGCTTATTTAGACTTAAGACACAAGGTGGCTATCCGGTGCTATCGCAACAACTGATTATTGTCAATAAACTGGGCTTACATGCACGGGCGGCGGCTAAACTCGTGCGCTTGGCCTCAGGTTTTGAAAGCCGGGTACAGCTTCGACGTGGCCAACGGGAAGTCAATGCCAAAAGTATCATGGGCGTGATGTTACTGGCGGCCAGCAAAGGCACAGAAATCGAACTGGTGATTGAGGGTGGTGACGAAGCAGAAGCCTTGTTCCACTTAGTGGAACTGATTGCATCCGGTTTTGGAGAAGATGAGTGAGCTTTACGCTGCATGGTCTAGGGGTTTCTAAAGGGATAGCGATTGGCCCGGTGCATATCTTGCGCCCGCAACTCGAAATCACCGAATCGACGGTCTCAGAAGAGCTGATACCCGTAGAAATTGCGCGGTTCAAAGCGGCGCTGGAACAAACAAGCCGTGACCTGCTGCGTATTCGCGATCAGATTCCACTGATTTATCCCATCCGCGACGCCATGCCAGGCAACACGGCGGCTGAAATCGCCTCGTTTATCGACCCGCACATTCTGATGCTGGAAGATTCCATGTTGGCCCAAGTGCCGATAGAACTGATGCGCAGCCAGCGTTGCAATGCCGAATGGGCGCTGAAATTACAGCGCGACCGTTTAGTCGGCGTCTTCGAGGCGATAGATGATCCCTATCTCCAAGCCCGTAAAAACGATGTTGATCAAGTGATCTCGCGCTTGCAAGCCTGTCTTGCCAAACAGGCCCAACCGGATCAACACCTGGACGACAACCCCGTGCTTTTAGCTGGCAGCATCGTGCTGGCCGACGACTTAACCCCAGCGGACACCGCGCTCATGCCGCATCAGGGCATACGCGGCTTTATCACCGAACACGGCGGGACTAACTCGCACACCGCGATTGTTGCCCGCAGCCTAGGCATTCCCGCGATTGTCGGCGTGCGCCATGCGCGGCGCTATATTCGCAGCGACGATATTTTAGTGATAGACGGTCACCGCAATGTCATCTTGGTGAACCCTGATCACCGCAGTCTGCGCTTTTATCGCGTCTTGCAAAATGAAAAACGGCTGTTCCGTAACTCGCTGAATCGTCTAAAAGAAGCCCCCGCGATTACCCGCGATGGCTACACCATCAGCTTGCAAGCCAACATCGAATTTCCAGCGGACATGAGCGCGGTCAAACGGGCGGGCGCGGAAGGTATCGGTTTGTATCGCACCGAATTTTTATACATGCACCGTGAACAGCAGCCGCCACCGGATGAAGAAGAACATTACCGCGCCTACACCCGCATCATTCGCTCGGTGAATGGCCCGGTCACGATCCGCACCCTGGACTTGGGAGCCGACAAACAGGTGGAAGGCATCACCCACAAAAAAGGGGGGCCGAATGTCATCAACCCAGCCTTGGGCTTGCGCGCCGTGCGCCTGTGCCTCAAAGACCTGCGCCTGTTTAAGCCCCAGTTACGCGCCATTTTACGCGCCTCAGCCCTCGGCCCGGTGCGGGTGATGATCCCGATGATCTCAGGACTACAGGAATTTTTTCAGGTACAAACCCTGATCAACGACATCAAACAAGAACTCCAGCATGAAGGACTGCCGTTTGACCCCAATTTACCCATCGGTGCGATGGTGGAAATCCCCTCAGTGGCGATCTGCACCGATCTATTCATGCCCTACGTGGATTTTTTATCCATCGGCACCAACGACCTGATTCAATACACCTTGGCCATAGACCGGGGCGACGATGAAGTGAGTTATCTCTACAACCCCCTACATCCTGCGGTGTTACGCTTACTCAAGCTGATTATTAGCACCGCCGACAAAGCCGGCAAACCGGTGAGCATGTGTGGAGAAATGGCCGGAGAATCACGCTATGTGCGTTTACTCTTGGGGATGGGCTTACGCCATTTCAGCGTCAACTCAGAATCGCTGCTAGAAGTGAAACAAATCATCCGTCACAGCGAAGTGCGCAAGCTGACCCCGTTAGCTGATCAAGTATTACACGCGGTCAACGGCCACGAAATTGATGCGCTGATGAAACAAATCAACGCACACTGAACCGGGTTTGCGAAAATCAGACCTGCCAGTCCTAACTATGCGCTAACCCTTGCATGCTTCTATTCAGGTACCGATAAGACCTTTTCCAGCACCGTGCCTTTGAGCAATTGGGCGAACACCTCGGCCACGCTACGCCCGCCGAGAATCGCCAGCGGAGCCATGTTTTGCGCGACTTTTTCGGCCAGTGCGCGGTCGGAGAAGGCTTGCAGAGTAGCGACCAATTGCGGAGAAATCGCTCCGGCTTTGCTGACCACGGCATCGACTTCGGCGCGTAATTGTTCTAGATGTTGAGTGAGTTGTTGTTGAGTCAGCGCTAATTCTAGGTCTTGCTGGGCTTTGCGGCGGGCCAGTTCGGCTTGATTGATTTGCGCCAGCGTGTTTTGTTCGGTCAGTTTGGCGTCCAGGGCTTGTTGTTGAGCGCTGGCACTGGCGGCCAGTTCGGCCAGTTTAACTTGCAGCTTTTCTTGGACTTCTTGCATTTGTAAGCGCAATAGCACTTGTTGCGTGGCCGCTTGTGCTTCTGCCAGTTGGCGTTTTAGCGCTTCTTTTTCTTGGGCGACTTCCAGATTTTTGCGATCTGCGCTGAGTTCCAGGGCTTTTTCGACGGTGTTGTGCTGGGCATCGACCAGTAAGTTGGCAATCGTGGTGTCGCCGATGCTGACGTTAAGCACTTCCACGTCATAAATGCGCATCCCGTTTTCGGTGAATAAGCGGCCTGGGCGTTTCTGGGTATCGCTGCTGGTGCCAAGCAGGGTATCGCGGACTATCGCGATGGCGGCGGCGTAGAATTTTTCGATGCCATAGTGTTTCACCGCGTGGCGCAGCAAGGAGCGCATGTGGTCGGTGAGGAATTTGACATAGTTTTCGACTTGAAACCATTTGTCAGAATCGCCTTCAAAGTTGACGCGATACGACAAATGGATGTGTACCTGACATAAATCCAAGGTTTCCGCTTCCACGATGTCTGAGATTTTGTTGTGGAGTATCCGCAAATACACGCTTTTGTCGAGGCGTTGGTCGGATTTGGGCGTGCCGGTGGAAAATTCCAGCACTTCGAGGATTTCATCATATTCCAGCATGTAAGTGCCAGGGCCACTGAAGACTTTGCGCTCGCCGGTTTTGCTCACCACCAGCACCGCGTAGCCCGTCCACACGTTGATGGCGACGGCTCCTTCGTATTTGGTGTCGAGGGTGATGGTGCGCGGCGGGGTGAATTTCTCGGTGCGTTTGAACGCTTCACCGGCAAAGCCTTCGCCAGTGGGTTCGCTGTGGGCGGGTAGGGCGGCGGGCGGAGTGACCGAGCGGGCCTCGCGGTCGCTGATGTAATCGCTATTTTGCTGGCGCGTCCAGGCCATCAGTTTGGCGTTGTATGCCAGCGCTTCTTGGTTGCCGGGAAACCACAGGCTGACTTGTTTCGGTTCTAAAATGCGGCGCACGATCACTTCTTTGCGCGGGTCGGGTAAAAACACGGCGGGGCCGCGTTTGAGTGCAATCTGGCCGTTCAGGCGATCCAGCACATAGCGCGCTTCGCCAGCGGGAATCGCCACGGCGTAGACAATTTCGCTGTCGCCATAGCGCACAATCGCATGTTCGGCGCGGGGGAAATAAATCATTTGTTCTTGGCCGGTCATGAACAATTCATCGCCGACTTTGTAATTTTTGCCATCTGCTTCGTAGGCGGCGATGACTTTGATGTAAAGACCGCTGATTTCATTGAGTTCTATCGCTTTGAACTTGCGCGTACCCTGTTGTTCAATAAAGGTTTCGGTCGGCTTTGGAAACACCACCGCTGGGCCGCGTATATAGCGTTTGCTGCCGTTTTCATCCAGCAACATGCAGTATTCCAGTTGTTCTAAGGTGATAGCGCTGCGCACATAGGCACCGGCTTCATCAGGCACCACGTCGATGCCGGTGGGGGGAATGTAAAACGACACGTCCGTGCCTTTAATCACCAGGAGTTTACCCATAGTGAGTTCGGGCAACTCGGTGGGCGGCACGGTGTTGGGCGCGAGTTCAGCCACGCCCGCACTCGGGGCCTGCACTGGCGCGTGCGTGTCAAACTGGGTTTGCGGCTTCATCACCGCCTTGCCCCAATTCGCACGGGCGGCTTCTTCGTCGTATACCCGCACGATCAGGTATTGATTGGAACGCAGCCGATGGCCGAGGATTACCTTCACCATTTGTCCCGGCCAGGGCGCAAAAGCCACTGGGCCTGGGCTGTTGATTTTGCGCCCGATATTGAGTTCAGGCAGGTTGTTCGCCGTGCCAGTTTTGGCGGCTTGTCCGTCGCGGGCTGGATTTTTGAGTACCAAATACCAGCCTTCCGGGGCTATTGCGAAGTTGCTGATGGCTTGTTCTAGGTTGCAGCGTTCAAACTTTTTGGTCTGCGCATTAAAGGTCACTGGCTGATCGGTGTTGGCTAAGCTGGTTTTATGCGGGCCGACATAGTTGATTACGTTCCCCTTGGTTTCGTCCAAAATATAGGCGTATTCATTGGGGGCCAAAATGAGATCGCGTTCGCGGGCACGGACATTGTTATCAGCCATGAGAAACTCCTCTAGCAAAGTGGCGCACCGTTATAACGGTGACTCGGGACAGGTAGGGCAGTGACAAATTCAGCTACCATTAATAGCGGAAAAACCGCGCTGAAGCTACCCAAACTCGCTTCAGGTTTAGAACCTGTCTTGGATCGAAAATTGCGGCCTGTTGCGCCATCACTGCCACACGTGCATGAACCATGATGCCTGATCACTCTCCCGCCTCGCCTGGCTCTGTACCCACGACAGGCTATCGCGAATTCACTTGGGCCGCTTTGCTGCTGGGCTTGGTGCAAGGCATTATTCTCAACCTCGCCTTTGTCTACATCTCCCTCAAACTGGGTTTTTCCATCAGCGGCTCGACAATTGCCGCGATCACCGGCTATGTTTTTTTGCGTGGCATTTTGCGCAAAGGCAGTGTCCTCGAAAACAACCTCAATCAAACCATTGCCTCCGGGATTAACTCGGCGGGTACTGGCGTGGTGTTCGTGCTGCCCGCGATGTTTTTACTGACCCAGCCGCAGGGCGGGCCGACCAGTTTTGTTCTCTGGCCGTTGTTGATAGCAGGCATTGGCGGGGCGATTCTGGGCGTGGTGCTGATTATTCCGTTGCGCCAACAGTTAATCGAACTGGATCGGCTGCGTTTTCCAAGCGGCGTGGCGGTGGCTGAAATCATTCGCTCTGGCACGGCGGGTTTTGACAAAGCCAAGCTGCTGGTGATTGGCTTTGTCATCGCCGCCAGTTGGAAAGCGCTGATGTTAAGCAATTGGCTGGAAATGCCCGGATTGCTCGAAAATGAGGATTTAAACCTGAGCTTTGGGCTATTGCCCGCTTATTTGGCTCCGGTGTTATCGCTGTCCTTGCTCAATTTCGCCGCTGGCTTGCTGACGGGACGCAGTGGCTTGGTGTTTTTTATCGGTGGCGTGCTGGCTTGGTGGGTGATTTCACCCAGCATCGTGCTGTTGGGCTGGACACCCCCCGCGCTCGAATCAACCGAGTTGGCAAGCTTTATCGCCAAGCAGGTGTTATATCCGCTGGGCATTGGTGTGCTGGTCGGCGCGGCGCTCGCGGAAGTCATCCGCAACGGGCCAGCGATACGCAGTGCGCTGGGGCTGCTCAATCACGCCGCCACAGGTCGGCTGCATCGCGGTTTGCGCGAAGAAATGCCCACTTGGCTGCTTATCACCGGCTTGGGCGTGGCCCTGTTATTTTTCTGGCTGGCGCTGTGGTTTACCCCTGGCGTTAGCTTTGGCTCGGCCACGCTGGCGACCTTGCTGGGCGTGCTGTGGATGGGACTGGCGGGCCTGATTGTGGCGCAAGCCACTGGTTTAACCGACATTTCACCTATCTCGGGGATGGCGCTGATCGCCATCACCACCATGCTGTTGTTACTCGATGGCAATTTGGCGGCGGCGATGTTGATCACGATAGGGGTCAGCGTCGCGATTGGTCAAAGTGCCGACATGATGCAGGACTTAAAAACTGGCTTTTTAGTGGGTTCACGCCCCTTTTTACAACAATTAGGACAATTGTTAGTCAGTTGGATTGGGGTAGTGGTGGCGTTTTGGGTGATTTATTTATTGTGGTTCAGTGGCGGTGGCACTCAGCCGGGCTTTGGGCCAGGCACCTCACTGCCCGCCCCACAAGCGGCGGCGCTGAGTCAAGTCGCCTTGGCGGTGCAACAACACACCGCACCCACCGATAAATTTTTCTTGGGCAGTGTAGTGGGTGTGTTATTGGGATTTGCACCGATCAGCGGTTTAGGCGTACTGGTGGGATTGGCGATGTATTTACCCTTCGCCGTGACTTTTGGTTATGGTTTGGGCTGTTTAACCCAGATGTGGCTGTTGCGTCGTCGCGGTTTGGCTTACGTGGAACATCAATTGGTGCCGCTGGCCGCTGGGCTGATCATCGGCGAAGCGCTGATAGGCATGGGTCATGCGATTTATTCAATCGTGCGAGCAACCTAGGTGGCGAAGATGCAATCGCTGGGTGTGGCATTACTGACCATCGGCAGCATGATCGCGCTGATCGCAGCGACCCCGCTGCCAGCGGCGGGGGCTTGGCTGCCCGCCACTTGGCCGCTGTACGGGCTGGGCTTCATGCTTGCCCTCAGCGGCTTGCTGTTGCAACGTCTGGCGCAGCGTCATGTACGCCTGATTGAGACCGCCACCACGCCAACTCCGTTGCTGACCGCTTTGCTGCCTACGTTCATCATCGCGGTAGAAGCCCTGCCCAACCACTGGGCCGATCCCGGCTTGATCGCGCAGCTTGAACACCTGCACAGCGAGTATCTCTCACCCTTGGTCGAGCAACGCCACCAGCTATACGGCTATTTGGGCCACGCCCAAGCCACCGCCTGTTTGCTGGCCTTGGCCTACGGCGAGCGTTTATTTAACCGACTCTGGTCAGCCGCAGGCGATGGCTGTCTGGACGAGGTCACTCTGGTGTATCCACCGATGCTGGCCGCTTTCAAACAGGCACAACTGCTGGCAGTACCACCCGCCCCTGTTGACGGGAGAGAATAACAGGGATGAAACTGCTATATAGCCAAGATATATCGGTAGTCCTGTGGTAGTTCTGTAGATGTAGTGCTATGACCACGCAAAAATACGGGTACCAAAAGCAAAAAGCACTACATGTATACCACTACCCAGGACTACCGTTAAAAGAACGAGTGAGCGCATAAAAAACCTGCCAGGCTGGGGTTTGCCTGGCAGGTTTTTTTGTCATGCTGGTTTAACGGGCAGGGTTAAAAGCAGTGGACAGTCAGCGGAGTAAAACCGTTGTAACCGACACAGCTACAGCTGGTGGTGTAGGCTCCAGCCGCCAGCCAGTAAAGACGGTCGTCAGGTTGCAGGCTCAGGGGTAAGGCATAACGGAAATGCTCGTATAAGATGTCACGACCGTCGCAGGTCGGCCCAGCCAGGATGACTTCGGCGGTGGCACCGTCGCGGTCTGACAGGATGGGGTATTTGGTGGCTTCTCCGTAGGCTTCGGTCAAGCCGCCAAACACGCCCACATCGGTGTACACCCAACGAGTCGTCTCGCTGGCGGATTTGCGCGACACCAGCATCACTTCGCTGACCAACAGGCCCGCTTCTGCGACCAGGTAGCGTCCAGGTTCCATCATAATCGCAGGCAGCTGCGCCCCAAATGCTTGCTGTAAGCTTGCCATAATGTCGTCAGCCAAGCTTTCAATCGTGGGCACGGGACTGAGATAACGGGCCGGAAAACCGCCGCCTAGGTTGAGTAGTCGGAGGTGAATCCCTTGGGTGGCCAATTCGGCAAAAATTGCTTGGGCCGCGACAATGGCCTTTTGCCAAGCGTGGCTGGCATTTTGTTGGGAGCCAACATGAAACGACAAGCCATGTGGGATTAAACCCAGGCTGCGGGCTAAGCCCAGCAGTTCCATAGCCATCGTCGCATCGCAACCGAATTTGCGGGCTAACGGCCAGTCGGCAGTGTGATCATCTTCGATCAGCAGCCGCACATAGACTTGCGCCCCTGGTGCATGGGCGGCCAGACGACGGATGTCGGCTTCGCTGTCGCTGGCATACAAAGGCACTCCAGCCGCATAAAAGCGTGCAATATCCGTGGTTTTCTTGAGCGTATTGCCAAAGCACAGCCGCTCGGCGGGTACGCCGCAGGCTAAGGCCAGTTCCAGTTCGGGCACGGATGCCAGTTCAAAGCTGCTGCCCAGTTGACCCAGTAAAGTCACCACTTCCGGGACTGGATTGGCTTTGATCGCGTAGTAAACCTGGCCTTGCACCGGGGCAAATGCCTGTTGTAGCTGCTGGTATTTGTCGCGGATGGTGTCCAGGTGCAACAGCAGGCAAGGGGAGGGCAACTGCCGCGCCTGCTGTTGCAGGCGCGCCCAAGTGGCCGCATCAAAATAATGCGTTCCCACCATTAGGCTACCTCTCTGACGGGCGGAGGAAGGTCTTCTACGGGGCTGTTAAAGGAGGGGCGTAAGGTAGGGCTGTATTTGCGGCCCCGGATGTGGCCTCGGCAACTGCTGGCACTGCATTGACAGTCAAAAGCGCGAAACAATTCGTCTTCGGTGGACTCGTAGTCCATCGTCAGGTAATCATTGGCGCGAATCGGTTTACAAGCTCGATACGTGTGGGTGGTCATGTCGCAGACCATATTGGGATCACAGGCATGTAACACTTTGCCCATGACTAGCGGATCTTCGATGTAGCGCCCGGGGGCTTCTTGTAAGGTGAACAGGGTTTGCTCAGTCAGCACGCGGCCCGTGAACACAAACACAATATCGCCTGGTTCAAAGTCCACTAAAGCAACCACACCCTGGCCCATCTCAACGCTGTCAATTACACGAAACTTGTCTTTTGTTGGCTCAAAAGGGAAAGGCTCGCATAATCCCGCATAAAAACGCATGGAATCGCCTTTACCAGGAGGCTCTTCGGTTGTTTTTTCTGATGATGTGTCGTTAAACAACGCAACAACATCCCCACTATTCATGTTCATATCGGGCTCCTTTGACACTATGGTATACCTGAGATTATTGAATGTTTTGCGGCAGAAAATAGCAATTCTCTACCAAACCCTGGGAAATAAGAATCTATCATTGCTGAGACTCCTGGTTGATAACCGCTGTCAAACAGCGGGCCTAAGTCCACCCAGAACCCCGGTGGTTGGGGCTTCTATGATACGACAGACCACAGCTTTTCACCATGTGAGCGGGGGTATTTTTGCAGTTGATGCGAAACGTGGGTCGCGACTCAATCCGCGACTGTTCATCACTGTCCCTAACCGGGGGTTTTGTTGGTTTGCAACAGCCCTTTTTCAAGGGGCTTGGCGGGTTGATTGATGTCTGAGGTGGAAAAAGCGGAAATCAGGCGATCCATGATCGCAAACAACAGCTCCACGCTGTACCCGGCCAAGAAGGCCAAGGCCAGCGGAGATAAAGAAAAGCTACTGAAAGCCAGGGAAGAGGCAGTTTGGGCGTCGGTAAACCAACCCACGGCTAAACCGGATAATGCGCCAAGCTGAATGCGCAGGCGATAGCGGATGTTGGATTCGATTTCATAGGTCAGGCTGCGAATTTCGGTGGTCAGCGCCCGTAGCACGTAAGCGGTGGCACCCAATAAGCCATATAACAGCGGCAACAAATACAGTTGCAAAGCTTGTAAGCCAAAACGGGCTTCTTGTAAGTGGATCGTGTCTTGTTGAGTGGCTCTTTCCAGGCTATTATCGCTGTCGGTGATTTCTACCATAGAAACGGAGAAACCTAATTTTTGCCACACCCGATTCCAAGCGCGTAACATCTGATAGTTCGCACTTAATTGATAGACGGATTCATCAATTTGGGTTTGTAGCACAAAAATATCATAATCATCGGCCCGTTTTTCTGGCACGATATTTTGTAATAATTGTTGTTTTTTCTGGGTCAGTTGTTCAATGCGCGTGGGCAAGGTTTTGGTAATATCAGTGACGAGATTAGAACCGATTAACCAATAAAACTGGGTGACAATCAACAATCCCAGCACCAGCAGTGTGCCTTTTTGATAGGTATTCACGGTCTGTTGTGCCGCAGAAATTTCTCGCCCACCAAATAACCACAGCCAGAAACGTTTCAAGGGATTATGGTGGACTTCTACGCCCAGTTCTGCCATCACATGCGTGGCTTTTAAGCTGTCTACGGAGACTGGTGCTACCAATTTAGCCATGATATTAAACGCCATCCAAAATTGGATTTCGATTTTAATATCCCAGCGATTTTGTTCCAGTGCGGTTTTGGCTTCTACCAGATTGGAAACCACTTGGTTGTCGATTTCTAGGCCATTTTGTGCGGCATAGGCCAATAACAATTGAGATTCTTGAATATATTTGGCAGGCGATTGTAAACCTGGATTGGCAGCCGTATTCATCACATTCACCGTTTTTAGGAAAAGTATTTAAGCAGTCTTCACGGCTCGCCATCTCAAGCAAGTGGCGGTGTTTTAGATCAGCAACACCGCAGCAAATTTGAGTACGCTGGCGGCATAAGACATCACTTGCTGGCCATTTTTATACGATTTCATGGCTTTATTCAGTTCATTAATCGCCAGCTTGGCTTGTGCGGGTTGAAGCTGAAGGCTTTGTTTGCCGAGGGGCACCCTGGCGGATTGCTGTAAAGCGTCTAATAACGCCGTGCTAGAAGCCTGATTTGCGCCCATATAGGCGTCTAACTGGGCTTGTAACTCCAGAATTTGTTTAGATTGCACCACGGTGAGTTTAATCAGTTGCTGAGTCACTGTCCAATTGGGATCGTAATCCGGGGCGGGGCCGCGCATGGCTTTTTCAAAAATTGCAATCTGTTGCGAGGTTAAGGCGGTAGTCATGGGGGTGGCTCCTTGAAGCGAATAAACCGTCAGTTATTTCATCAAAAATGCCGTGCCTTTGGTCAATAAGGTCACGGTGGCGGTGCGATAGAGTTGATTTGAAATATATTTGGTACTCAAATCGGTTAATAATTGAGTAATTTGACTCCCATCCAAGCTGCGCACGGCACTGCCCATATCAATCTCACTTTGACTGTAAGCAGCCACGGCTTGCGCATAAGCCACCGCTAAATCTAATTCTTGACTGATTTCTTGTTGCAAAGCAGTCAACACAGCGTCGGCACTGGTTAAGGTATTACGCTTAAACGCTAAGGCCGGATCGTAAGGTAATAAACGCCGCTCAGCTTCTTCATAATAATTATAATCTTCGCCGTTTTGATTACTACGACGTAATTCTAATAAGGTTTTTAGAATATCATGGGCTTTTTGTGGGGTAAATTCAGGATTATTGATCGCACTATAAATCCAGCCTTCTTGAAATTGAATGGCTTCAATGTCATCGGCTTTGGCGGGTGGACTGGTTTTGACTTGCTGATAGCGTTCGGCAAACTTGAGCTTACGCCCCACATAAGAATCAGCAGCGAGTTTGAAAGCGGTGTCCCAATCCTCGGCTTTGAGTTCGAGAGTGGGCGGGCCGACTATCGCGATTAATTCCGCTTCTAAATGGGCGATATGTTGAAACATCAACGACTCTCCCGTGGCTTTTAATAGGGGTTCGTAGATGAGCAACAGGGTTTGGACATCTTTAGAAAGTGCCCCGACATTTTGCTGATTTTGTTCAGCGACCGTTTTTAAGGCAGCGGAAGGCGGGGTGCAGCCTAGCAGACTGCTGCTCAGGCACACGCTGCCTAGAATCCAAGCACACAAGACGCGCAATGAGGGGGGCATGGCATTTCTCACAGGGGATAGAGAACGGGAAACCGGGATCAGGCGGGTGCGCCTATCAGTTCAATGGCATAACCATCTGGGTCTGCGATAAACGCGATCACGGTGCTGCCTGCGTTCATCGGCCCCGCTTCGCGCAACACTTTGGCACCGCGTGCCTTGAGCGTTTCCATCTTGGCGTAGACATCCGTCACTTCCAACGCGAGATGACCGTAAGCATTGCCTAGCTCGTAATCCGCGCCCCCCCAGTTGTGGGTCAATTCCAGCACGGTGTGAGTGCTTTCTGGGCCATAACCTAAAAAGGCCAAGGTAAATTGGCCATCAGGATAGTCTTGCTGACGCAACAATTGCATCTCCAAGACTTCGGTGTAAAAACGAACGGCCCGTGCTAAGTCTCTGACCCGCAACATCGTGTGCAAAATCCGCATGTCTCTTTCCATCACGTTGATTGTTTTATTTTAACTCACCAAGCTGGCAAATCAGCCGTCAGTCTAAGGCGTTAAAGGCATTTTGGCGTGTTTATGTTCGACTGCAAACACATGGGCGTACAAGTTAGCAATCCACTGTTTGCCTTCTTGCGTCACTTGCAAATAGCGCAAACCGTCTTGGATATAGCGAGACACCATATTCCAGTAAAAACCCGGATAACTGCGTTGTAAGTCGGTTGGTGAGTGATAGCCTAAGCGCTCATTGATGCCGGTTTCTTGAAATTCATAAAACAAGGCCGGTAATTTGCGCAAATAATTGGGATCAGCCAGTTGTCCAATCAGATCCGCTGCCCGCACCAAGCCGGGATAAGTAGACGTTGCTTGGTGATCGCCATCATCTGGCACGGGAAAACGGGTCAATTCGATATTGCTGGCTATCGCTTCCGCATCCAGCAAGGCGTTGCCGCCAAAGCGTTCACGGATAAACAGTTTGCCGCGATCCACATGATAAGGGGCCAAGGCGGCATCGGTGGCACCGGGCGGCAGGCTGATGGTCTCGCGATCCAGGCCGGTGGCGTATTGATTTTCCTGATCTTGGCGACAAATCCCGCGAATATGCCCAATATCATGACATAACAAAGAGATAATAAAATTGAGCCAGTCACGATTGGACACGCCGCCTTCGCGGATATGTTTGCCGCGCAAAATTTCTTGTCCCACCAACGTGACCATAATCGTGTGTTCCACATTATGGTATAGCGCATCGCTGTTGGCAAAATGTTCCAAGGCCATGCGCCCGGCCCACGCGATAATTGTGGTATTGGCGGTACTCATATTGCCATAGTTGCGTTCGTAGGCGGTTTCTAAACGGGCCACAAACGCATCGATCACCAGGGCGGTCGGGTTAAACATGCTGAGTTATCCCTTAAACTGGCTGAACACCTGCCCCGCAGCGGCCCAGGTGTCTGCTATATCGGTTTCGGTGTGCGCGGCAGAGACAAAACCCGCTTCAAAAGCGGACGGGGCCAGATAAATCCCCGCGTCCAACATGCCGTGAAAAAATCGCCGGAAATGATCCAAATTGCACTGGGTTGCTTGAGAAAAATAGCTGACTTGCGGTATTTCGGTGAAAAACAACCCAAACATCCCGCCCACCACATTCGCCGTCATCGGCACGCCCGCCAGATCGGCTTGTTCCAATAAACCTTGCACTAAACTTTGGGTTTTTGCTGACAGTTCGTCATAAAAACCAGGAGCTGCAATCAATTCCAGGGTGGTTAAGCCCGCCGCCATCGCCACCGGATTGCCAGACAGTGTGCCCGCTTGGTACACCGGTCCCAAGGGGGCAATATGCTGCATGATGTCCGCCCGTCCCCCAAAGGCACCGACCGGCATCCCGCCGCCGATGACCTTGCCCAGTGTGGTCAAATCGGGGGTGATGCCATACAGTTCTTGCGCACCGCCCAAAGCCACGCGAAAGCCGGTCATGACTTCATCGAAAATCAACACACTGCCATACTGGTCACAAATTTTACGCAAGCCCTCTAAAAAGCCCGGCACTGGCGGAATGCAGTTCATGTTACCCGCAACCGGCTCCACGATAATGCAGGCAATTTCTTGTCCCAGCTCTGCAAACAGGGTTTTCACCTGTTCCAAATCGTTAAAACTCAAAGTCAGCGTGTGCGCTGCTAAAGCCGCAGGCACACCGGGCGAACTGGGCTGACCCAAGGTGAGGGCACCGGAACCGGCTTTTACCAGCAATGAGTCGGCATGACCGTGATAACAGCCTTCAAATTTCACGATCTTGTCACGTCCGGTGTAGCCACGCGCTAAGCGAATCGCGCTCATGGTCGCTTCAGTGCCCGAACTGACCATGCGCACCAATTCAATCGAGGGCACGTATTGGCAAATTTTCTTAGCCATCTCGGTTTCAATCGCCGTGGGTGCGCCGTAACTTAAGCCCCGCGCCGCTGCTTGCTGCACTGCCGCCACCACCGCTGGGTGTGCGTGACCCAGCACCATCGGCCCCCAGGAACCGACATAATCAATGTAGGCGCGGCCATCGCTATCATAAATCCGGCTGCCCGCCGCTCGCTCAATAAACACCGGATCGCCGCCGACTCCGCGAAAAGCGCGTACCGGGGAATTCACCCCGCCAGGGATATAACGTTGGGCTTCATGAAACTGGGTGTGTGAAAAACTCATGCCTGCAAAATTCCTGATGGTGGAGGCAGCACTCACCCGCAAAACGGCGGGGTGCCGCAAGGTTATTGATTTTAATTGAGATTTAAGGTGACATCCACGCGCCGATTTTGTTGCATCCCCGCCGCGTTGTTGTTAGAAGCCACCGGTCGCTGTTCGCCATAGCCTTGAGTTTGCAGTAAAGCCGCCGAGATGCCGCGTGCGATCAAAGCTTGTTTCACGGCTGTGGCGCGACGCTGGGATAAATCCTGGTTATACGCCGTGCCGCCGCGACTGTCGGCGCTACCTTCAATAATCACACTGTTGGGCCGGTGAAATTGGATCGCAGTGACGATACTTTCCAACACGGGCTGGGCCGCCGGACGCAAAGTGGCGCGGGCGGTGTCAAACAACACGGCATCCAAGCTAAACAATGGATTGGCCACACCGGTACTCAATCCTGACCAAGACTGCCCTGGCTGACAGTGACAATCCATCCCGGCCAGCAAGGGCTGAGCGGGTTGATTTTCAAGCTCTTGGGTCGTTGGGGTCGCACAGCCACTCAGCCAGCCCAATAGGCTCAGCAAACAACCCAGCGACACCGACCGAAGCGGCCAGAGACGCCGCATACCACGCACAGTTGACATCATAAAAGCTCCCAGAAAAATAAACATAAAAATCATCAAGAGGTCTCATCGTTTGGGCAAAATACCGACTTGAATCAAGCGCAACATCAGCATATGTAAATCTTCGGCGTCCTCAAAATCCCGATAAGTCACCGGGGAACGCTCGGTTTCTGCTGGCAATACCGCCGTTTTAACCACGGGCGGTGGTGCAACCGGCGGGGGAGTCGCCACCGTCGGCGCAGGCAACCCCTGAACGGGGACTACCGGCACAGTTTCAGACAACGCCGACTTGGCAGGCAGCGCCGCAACACTGGGCAAAGGTGCCACCGACGGCACAGGCTGCACGGCTGCCGTCACAACGGTGGGCGGAGCCGGTACGATACTGAGCGTGAGCAAACGCAAAGCCAGCGGATTGGATTTGCAGCAGGATTCCAGCAAGGGCTGTTGTGGAGCGGCGCTCAGCTCGGTGTGAGTCGGCGGATAAATGCACGCCGTCAACGAGAGCGCCATCGTCCCGAGACCGGCCCTGTGTAGCAGCCCAGTCCAGTTCTGCAAGACCGCGTTGACAAAGATCAGCATGAGATAAACGCTCCCAAGAGAAACAGCCGCCATCATAGCAAGCTCGACGCCATTTTTGCGAGGATAGGCCACAGCCGCCCCAGATAGCAAGACCCGCCTCATTTATGGCACAATGCCAAACATGTCAGCTTCTCAATTTTCAGGCCATCCCGCGCAAAACCGCAAGCTTTGGTTGAGTATCGCCGCCCTGCTCACAATCATACTCTGGCAGGTGCCTGGTGGTAACTATGTGCTATACCCTTTTACCCTGCTGGCGACCTGGTTTCATGAAATGAGCCACGGCATCACCGCCTTGCTGCTAGGCGGTTCATTCAAGCAACTGGCGTTATATGCCAACGGTTCGGGGGTTGCCACCCACAGCGGACACTTGTGGGTAGGCAATCTGGGTCACGCCCTGGTCGCCGCAGGCGGCCCGCTTGGCCCAGCGGTGGCAGGCGCGGTGTTTATCATGGCTGGACGCGGCTATCGCAGCGCGCATTATTGCCTGTTTTTTTTAAGTTTCATGTTGCTACTCTCAGCCATACTGTGGGTAGTTGGCAGTTTTGGCCTGATTGTCGTCGGTCTATGGGGAATCGCAGTGGGCTGGATTGCGCTGTACACACCCGCTGGGTTTCAAAGTTTTGCCATCCAGTTTTTTGGGGTACAGGCTTGCATCAGCACCTATCGCCAAGTGAATTATTTGTTCACCCATTCGGTGGTGATCGATGGTCAAGCGATGTTGTCAGACACCGGTCAGATCGCCTTTTATCTGTTTTTGCCCTACTGGTTTTGGGCGGCGCTGGTGATCGGCGTGTCGCTGTTGTTGCTGTGGTTGAGCCTGATTGTGGCTTATCGCCGCTAGACAGGCCGCCGGAAAATCGCTAAACACCCCGTCCACGCCCAGCGCTTGTAGTTGTTGCCAAACCACTGGCGTGTTGGCGGTGTACACTCGCACTTGCAAGCCCTGCTGTTGTGCCCGTTGTACTCGCTGCGGCGTGGCTTGTGCCACACTGAGATGCAGCCCTGCCAAGTCCAACTCGCGAGCCAGCCTAGGCCAAGCCTGAGCCGCACCCTGCCACAACAGCGCACGCGGCACTTGAGGACACAAACGCTGTGCTTGACGCAATTCTGCCACCCGGAACGACGACAACACCCAAGCTGGCGCGGCCCAGTCGCCCCGCCGCAGCGCGTGGCGCAACAAACGACAGGTGGGCAGCGCACTGCCTACTCCTTTTAACTCAATATGCAGCCCAGCCCGACCTTGCAAACACGCCAATACTTCTTCCAAAAACGGCATTTGCTGCCCTTGCCCGCAATCACGCTGGCGCAAAGCCGCGATGCCATGGGTTGCCAGTGGCAGAGCATGGCCTTGTGCATCAGGCAATTGGGCGTCATGCACCACCAACACCCGCCCAGCGACATGATGCACATCCAGTTCTATCCAGTGCGCCCCTTGCAACAGCGCTTGTTCAAACGCCAGCCGGGTATTTTCTGGAAACTGCCCGCAGGCACCGCGATGCGCGATAGCAGTCAATTTGACTGGCGCTGGCCACATTTTTCTCCCCCTGTGCTTCTCACCAGGACTTACCCACCAGGAATCTGACCATGAATGACCCATTGAGCCACCGCCCGGTCTTACTGAATGAAGTGCTAACCGCGCTGGCCCTTGATCCGGCGGGGATTTATCTGGACGCGACGTTTGGACGCGGCGGGCACAGCCGCGCCATCCTCCAACACTTGGGGCCAACTGGTCAACTGTGGGCATTGGATCAAGACCCTGAAGCGATTGCCGCAGGCCAAGCGCTCGCCGCCGCAGAGCCACGTTTTCAGATTTTGCACTGTTCTTTTGCCGCCCTCGCCGCCACACCGCGTCCGCCCGTTTTGCCCACTCAGTTTCACGGCCTGTTATTCGACTTGGGCGTGTCTTCGCCACAACTGGATAATCCAGAACGGGGTTTCAGTTTCTTGCGTGATGGCCCGCTGGACATGCGGATGAACACCAGTGCCGGACAGTCTGCTGCCGCTTGGTTGGCCACGGTGAGCGAAGCCGACTTGGCGGATGCGCTCAAAACCTACGGTGAAGAACGCTATGCCAGGCGCATCAGCCGCGCCATTCTGGCGGCTCGCCAGCAATCCCCGCTGACCACCACGCGCCGTTTGGCCGAGGTGATCGCCGCTGCGCATCCCGCCTGGGAAAAACACAAACACCCAGCCACCCGCAGCTTTCAAGCGATCCGTATCTTGATTAACCGCGAACTCGACGCGCTGACCGAAGCCCTGCATGCCGTGCCCGCGTTGTTGCGCCCCGGTGGACGCTTGGCGGTGATCAGCTTTCATTCACTGGAAGATCGCATCGTCAAACAATTCATCCGCGACCAAGCACGCGGCGAACAATATCCGCCGGATTTACCCATTCCAGAAGCCCAAATCAAAGCCAGTCGCCGTTTGCGTGCGCTGGGCAAGGCGATCTCAGCCAGTGAGGCGGAACTGGCGGAAAATCCCCGGGCACGCAGTGCGGTGTTGCGGGTCGCCGAGCGTTTGGACACGCCGTGATGCGGGGATGGTGGCAAAAAGGACTGCTTGCGCTACTGAGCTTGGCGTTACTGGGCACGGCATTGGCGTTGGTGTTGGTGCGCCACGACAGCCGTGTGCTGTTCATGGCACTACAAACCTTAGAACAGGAACGCGACGATCTCGACCGCGAATGGCAGCAACTGCTGTTAGAACAAAGTCTTTGGGCACAACCCGCACGAATTGAACAGGTGGCTCGCGAGCAATTGCAGATGCGCATTCCCAGCCCAGCGGACATACAAGTCATCCGGCCTGTACGGGCACCGCCTTGAGCCGCTGGTGGCTTCACGCCCACAAAAAAACCGGGCTGTGACAGCCCGGTTTTTTTAAGTCTCAGCAAAGCCCAAATCAAACCAAAAAAGCCCGACGGCGGGCGGTCGGCCTTGAGCGACAAGTTATGCTATTACCTCCTGCTCAAAGACATGCGGCTTGATTGACTTCAGTTCTTTTTCTTCAGATTTTTGCACTTTATACAAGTCCCATCGCAACTGAAGATTAAGCCAAAAGTCCTCTGAAGTACCGAAGAAGCGAGCAAGTCTCAAGGCTGTACTTGGAGTAACCCCTCTTTTTCTATTTATTATCTCATTGATTCTTTGATAAGGAACATGAATGGAGTCTGAAAGCTCTTTTTGAGTTATACCCATTGGTTTTAAGAACTCTTCAAGTAGCATTTCTCCGGGGTGCGTGGGTTCTCGGTGTGTTGGAATACGCATAAGAACAACCTTTTAATGGTAATCTGTAAATTCAACATCTTCAGGGCCACTTTCAGACCACCTGAAACATATACGGTATTGATTGTTTACCCGGATACTCCATTGACCTTTCCTGTCACCGGCCAAGGCTTCAAGCTTGTTTCCGGGCGGTATCCTAAGTTCATCAAGCGATTTTACCGAATCCAATTGATCGAGCTTACGCGAAGCAACAGGCATCAGCGATACAGGGCATATTTTCCTGGCTTGTTTTGTTGCTTGACCGTTGAATATGTCTTCGACAGCCTGATTTTTGAATGACACTATCATATAAACATGATAGCACGGATTCCATGTTTTTCAATTTAGAGCATAACGCCCGAGCTAAGCCGCCACCCGCCGCCACAAAGCTCAAATCAAACCAAAAAATCCCGACGGCTGTTAGCTCCGTAGGGTTTGCGCCGCATGTTTCTTGTCCTGAGCTTGTCGAAGGGAAGCATCGCGGCGCGAACGCGAATGCTCGGCATCGTGCCAATATCCCGCGTGTGCGCGAAAAGATGCGCACACCCTACCCGGCTTTGGGCACAACCCGCACGAATTGAACAAGTGGCTCGCGAGCAATTGCAGATGCGCATTCCCAGCCCGGCGGACATACAAGTCATCCGGCCTGTACGAGTAGCGCCTTGAGCCGCTGGTGGCTTCACGCCCACAAAAAAACCGGGCTGTGACCAGCCCGGTTTTTTTAAGTCTCAGCCAAGTAGGGTGGACAACATCTTTTTCGTTGCCCACCATTTCGTGCCATTGCATGGTGGGCTTGGCTTCGTCAGCCCAACCTACGCGGGCTAAGCAGAGCTTGGTAGCGAGAAAACACTTCGACTATGCTCAGCGCAAGAAAGACGCGCCTTATCCGCCTTACGGGTTACTCTTTTGTATAGTATAGCTTCACGTTATCCATAAATATTTCTGCTTTATCTTTTCTTTTTCGCGTAAGAACAACCGCACCAATACTGACTTTAGTTATTTTGCTAGGCTCTACTCCTGCAAAGCAATCAAGAAATTTCTCATACAAATTTTCAACTATAGTATGATACCCATCTCCTTTTTCTACAATACATCGATCACTGGTTGGGTTTCTGCTTTGCGGTGTCCCTAATAACGGAGAATCTTGAAACGAAGATTTATAGCTATTTGAATACCAAATATTACCAAGAAGTGTTTTTTCATCAGTAAAATTAATACCTATAAAAGCATCAATAGGCTCTCCGCCTAGACCATAATGAGGTCCTGGATATGTTAGAATCTTAAAATCTAGTTCAAGCATAAGCCCTTTTATGCCTTTTGGGATATTAACTTCTTGATCCACAATACCGTAGTTACTCCCTCCTTCAAATACTACATGTAACAATTTATCGGCTGAATCAGAAGCAGACGGAAGTGTTTCAACTAAAAGATTACCATTTGTTTTGTCTTTTACGGTTTTTTTCCAGCCAGTTGACCAATGCTCAGAAAAATCTCCATTTATTATCAAATTATGTGAAGCTGAATGCCTGTCATTAATCTCTGCTTGTTCATCTTGTTCTTTTTTGCTTAATTCAGCATGGGCATTTGACGCAGTAGCTCCATAATTAATTATTACACTCCCTTTTTCTTGTTGAATAATAGGGCTGTTTGAACCATCAGTCATTTTTGACTCAGCATGGATATATGGTACATTAAGAATTACAATTAAAATACCTATTATACGGCTCATTTATTATCTCCAGTATCTGAGTTAAAGTTAATTTCTATATTGCCATCCACACCTGATATTATTGGGCTATTGTTTCCGTTTGTAGATGACATGCTAATAGAATTGGTGCTAACTGGTAATTCCTCACCATTTTTTTGGTTGTCTTCAAAAAAAATTTTTTCTACTGTAGCTTCCTGTGCCCTATCTTTATTTTCTTCCCCAGCAGTAACTATAACAAGTACTCTACTACTTGGGTCTAGGAATTCAAATCTACAATACGCATATCCAGTACCGCTACATGAAGAAAGCTCCCAATATCCTTTTTCCCAAAATAATGGGCCATTTCCAGTTTGAATATCAATACTATTTTCATGGCTCCAGTGATTCTTTTTTGGAATCCATCCTTCTTTAAGCATCTTTTCTCGTGCGGAATGGTAAGTCATACCATATACACTTGGCACGTCAAATTCTCCTCTTGCTCTGGCATCAGAATTTTTCTGAATAGTAACATTACCTTGTACATTTTCAAATTTATTGGTGGTTACAGAAGATATATCAGAATTATTTATAGTGATATGTTCAGAGGGAGCTTGGGTTGAGCTTGTTGGGGAGGGGGTATCTTTTGATTTTTCTATGTACTCAATAAAAAACCATCCTCCTAGACCAAAGATCGTCACACTCCATACAAGTATAGATACAAGTCTTAATAAGCGGTACGCATTTTCTTTTGTCAAAGTTGGAAAGATATTTTTACTTATTATATCTCTAAATATAATAAGTAAAACGCCAAGACTGAATCCGCCAATACCTGCAATTTGTCCTACAATTTTTACTGTTTCAGTATCCATATAATTTTATGCCTCATATTTCATATTTATTGCCGAACATATTTTCTTTTCATAGATCGATATGCTGGAATATCATTATCTATAATTGTCAGTTTAAATTCATTATTATTTACTCTTTTAACTAATCCTTTTCCTGATAATCCTGTACTAGAATTCTCATAAACTATTCCATCTGAATATTGCCAAATTCCCTTGATTATTTGTAAGTTATCTTCAACATAATAATAGTAATATTCTGTTCCATCAGAATTAATTGTCCAAAGTATTTTAGTATATAATCCGAATTCAAAGCTTTCTGTTTTCCAAGTTCCAACAAGAAAATCGCGGCTCAAAGGAATCTCAATCGAGACGGCATCAGCCAAGTAGGGTGGACAACATCTTTTTCGTTGCCCACCATTTCGCGCCATTGCATGGTGGGCAAAACGAAAGAATGTTTTGCCCACCTTACCTAGCTAGATGTTAAGACAATTATGGTCTGGTACTTATTTGACGTGATGTGGATCGATGTCAGCATCCGCCAAACTCAAGGGCAGAAACGGCAGAATCCGTGCTGCCAACACCGTGGCAATCAGGGAAATAGCCACGCCAGTCAAGCCCAGCAAATATTCCCAGATGCTGGGGGTGTAGGGATGAACTGGGTTGGCATCACCAAAACTGGAGCTAAGCACTTCCTTACCGGGAAATATATCCAGCGGAAAAGCCTGGCCGCCAATAATGACCACGTACAGCAAAGAAAACGCCCCCACTGTCACCAAGGCTGAAGTCAGCAACATGATGCGCCGATCCGCTGCAAACTTGGGCCAATAGATCAAAAACAGCGGGGCCACCGTCCCAATCAGCACATAACCCACCCAAAACAAGAAGGTGTAAATACCGCCGTTGAGCAGCATAAAGCTTTCAAAGGCGATTTGCTTAGCCAAGTACAAATTGGTGAGGTGATACACCAGCACAAAGTACAGCACTGCTGCGACAAAAATACCCAGCAATTTATTGAGGCGCTGCAAGATGACATCGCCCAGCGACCAGCGGGTACCCTGATAGAAACCGAGCAGCATCAGGATAAACACCGCCAGCCCAAATGCCAGCGACATCGCCACGAACATCGGGGCCAGCAAGGCATTGCCATAGGCGGTGCGGGCGATCAGAAAGCCAAAAATAGAACCAGTACCAGTGGTCAGAATCAAACGCCACAAAAATGCCGCAAAGCCCGCATAAGGGTAATAGGCGTTCATGCGGCGCTCCATCATCAACCACAGATAAATCCCGACTATCACAACTAACCCATTGTAAAGCAAAATATTCCAGGAGAAAATCGAACTCACGTTATAGGTGGTCATCGCCACGATCAAACGGTCAGGATGCCCCAGGTCTAAAACCAAAATCACCAAGCCGCCAGTCAACAAAGTAATCGCCAGTAAACTGGACAGGCGCGACAAGGGTTTATACAGCGTTTTACCAAAAACCGAGGCGATAGACGCGACATTGAGCGCCCCGGACGCGGCGAGAATCAAGAAAATCGCGAAAATATGCGGCATCCCCCAAACGATTTGGTTGGTCATGCCGGTGACGTAGTGGCCTTCGTGTTCCATATACAAAACAGCAGCCATACCGGCAGCAATCATCGCCGCCAGTGCCGCCAGGATCGTGAAAAAGCCTGGGCTGTTGCCCTCAAGCTCGCGATATACGATGTTTTTCATAAGCCTTTACCTAGTTATCGACACAGAACGGAGTAGGCTCCGTTCTGTGCTGCTGCACACGTTACAGATTTTGGTAGCGCACACCCGGATTTAATTCCAGTTCTGGGCGCAAGGCAGTGCTGCTAATCGTGGCCAGGGTTTTGGATAAGGTGCTGTCTGGGTTGTTTAAATCCCCAAATAACATGGCCTGATGCCCCGCAGCGTCACAAGCTTCAACACAAGCAGGTTGACCGCCGTGGTCGATCCGGTTGACGCAAAAATTACAGCTTTCCACCGTACCCTTGCCGCGTGGTGTGTGGGGTTTTTGATCGGTGACCGCTTCATGGATGAAGGAGCGTGCCTTGTAGGGACAGGCCATCATGCAATAGCGGCAACCGATACAAATGTGTTTGTCCACCAGCACGATGCCATCTGCACGCTTAAAAGAAGCGCTGGTGGGACACACATCCACACACGGCGGCTTTTCGCAATGCTGGCACAGCATCGGCAACGAAGTCACTTTCTGAGTTTGACGATCTTTGAGGGTGACTTTGCGTATCCACTGCGCATCAGTTTGTGGTCGGTCGTGGCTCGTCACCCCATGTTCGCTGTGACAGGCATCCACACACTTAGAGCAGCCATCCGCGCATTTAGCGGTGTCGATCAACATGCCCCAGCGGATTTTAGCGGTGACGGGTTCATCCAGCGGACGGGGTAAGGTGTCGGCTTGGGCGTTGCCCAAGCTGTGCAAAATCACCCCAGGTGCCACCACCAAACTGCCTGCCAGCAAGGCGGTGCCTTTGCTGATAAATTGGCGGCGACCTTGATCTTGAACAGGTGCTTCGCTCATGGCTGAGTCTCCTTGACGGCAGCGGGTTCTGCCGCAACTGGCGGCAACACCAAGGGAGCAACAGTCTCGGCAGCCGCTGCGGGTTTGTCGGCATGGCATTGGAAGCAGTCAATGCTGACCGCTGCATAACGATGACAACTGCTACAAAAGTGATCAGGACTGTCTGCGCCCACGGCTTTACCATCCGCACCGGGGGTGACGTGACAATTAATACAGCCCACCAGACTGTGTTGAGTGCCACGTATGCCTTGGTGCATGGTGAGATCACGTTGATGCTTGATAAGCTGCATGTGCTGATGCCGCATCACTTCCACTGGCTCTACACACTGGCTGGTCTGGCTCACCGCGCCCTGTGCTTTGGGCAAATTGGGCGGTGAGTACAGTCCGCTGTCTGCGGCAACGACAGCCACACTGCTAAATAGCAGTATCGCCATCAGCGCCGCAATACTGCGAGGCCAGATGCGTAAGAAGGCGCTACGCATATGCTTCATGGATTAATCACCCATCGCCATGTCGATGTAGCCTGTGGGGCAAACATCTGCGCAAATATGGCAACCGATACAACGGCTGTAGTCGGTGTATACATAGCGTCCAGTGGTGGCATCTTGCTTGGGCGTGCGTAACACCGCCGTTTGTGGGCAGTAAATCACGCAGTTATCACACTCAAAACACATCCCACAACTCATGCAACGCTTGGCTTCAGCTTGCACCTGTTCTTCACTCAGGCACTGCATCCGTTCGCCAAAATGCCCCAATACTTCATCAGAAGAAACGTGAATTTCTGAACGCTTCAAGCGGGCGGTGTAAGGGAAATGTCCCAAAAACAGTTCGTCAGCAGGAATCACTTCCTGGGTAGAGCGATCTTCGTAGTTGTGTACGGCAAACTTCGCAACGGCAGTGCCGCGCACCTGCTCGTGGTTGTAGCCCTCTGGCTCTAGGCCAGATTCGCGCAACTTGTTGAGCAAGTCGAAGTGATGTACATCCACTTTCGGACGCTTGCTGATTTCTTGATGTTGCAGGTAATGATCGATGCTATCAGCAGCCACTGACGCTTGACCGATGGCGGTGGTCAACAAATGCGGACGGATGATGTCGCCTGCTGCGAAGTGACCGACTCTGCCGCTGACTTGATAATGGTTGTCGGCGTTGATAAAGCCGCGACCATTGTTCAGGGCTTCGAGTCCAGTCAAATCACCGAATTGACCAATCGCAGACACAATCAGATCGGCTTCGATTTGATATTCAGTACCTTCAATCGCTTCAGGGCGATTATTCACCATCTTACATTTCGCCATTTTCAATGCAATGGCGCGGCCTTCAGCATTTTTGACCACGGCAATTGGCATGACGCTGCCTTGAATATCTACCCCTTCACGCAGGGCGTCGTTGACTTCATGTTCAGCAGCGGTCATGTTTTCAACCGGGAACAGCGAAGTCAAGGTGACGGCTGCGCCTTCGCGTGCCATGGTGGAAGCCACGTCATGCGCGGTGTAACCCATGATCACGTTTTCTGGGCGATCTTTCTCATGTACGCTGGTGATATGGCCCAAACGCCGTGCCACTGAGGCCACGTCGATGGAAGTATCGCCACCTCCCACCACCACCACTTTACCCGACACCATTTGCAAACGGCCTTCGTTAAAGGCAGCCAGGAAATCGACGCCGGTGATGCAGTTAGGGGTATTTTCCCAGCCTTCGGCAGGTAAGCCACGTCCGGCTTTACAACCGAGTGCCCACAGCACCGCATCAAATTCTGCGTCTAATGCTTCAATCGTGATTTCTTTACCGACGCGAGTCTGCATCCGGGTTTCTACTCCCATATCCAGAATCCGGCGAATTTCGCCATCCAGCACATCACGCGGGGTACGATAGCCTGGGATACCGTAGCGCATCATCCCGCCCAGTTCGGCGTGATCGTCGAAAATGGTGCAGGCGTGGCCCTTGCGACGCAATTGGTAAGCGGCTGCCAACCCGGCTGGGCCACCGCCGATGATCGCGACTTTTTTGCCGCTTTCTTGGGTGGGCGCAGCAAACTGGAATTTTTGCTGTAACGCGGTGTCACCGATGAATTGTTCGACTGCATTGATGCCGACAAAATCTTCGACTTCGTTGCGGTTACAACCATCTTGACAAGGTGCGGGACAAACCCGGCCCATGATCGACGGGAATGGATTGGCATCGGTAGAACGGCGGAAAGCATATTCCTGCCAGCTCATGCCAGTGGGCGGTTTTTCCATTTGCCGCACCACGGCTAACCAGCCGCGAATGTCTTCGCCGGAGGGACAGCTACCCTGACAAGGCGGGGTGCGATGCACGTAGGTGGGACACTTGTGTGACCAACTCGCTTGAAAAATCGAATCTGCCCACGGCACATGTTCGTCATCACCATCCTCGAAACGGCGGAAGGTAAGTTTCATTTCGTCTTTGCTAACTGACATTGGATAGCCTCCTGTGATTAACTGGTACGTGCGCTGCGGTTTGATTATTCGGCGTCTTCGTCATCGTCTTCATCGGCATTGGCTTCATGCTCGATTTGACCGTCGAGAATCAAGGCATTGCTGATAAGCTGATGAACACTGACAATTTTGTCCATCTTAAAGCCGTAATACGGCAGAACCTTGGTAAATTGGCTCTTACAGATTGCGCAAATGGCGGCCATATGGGTCACGCCCTCTTCTTCGACCACCTGTTTGAGCGCCTGCATCCGGGGTAGCGCACCTTTGACGCGCAGTTCCATCAAATCGTCGGTAAGTAAGCCACCGCCACCGCCGCAACAGAAAGTTTGATCGTGAATGGTGTCTGCATTCATGTCATAAAAATGATTACACGCGGCTTTGATGACTTCGCGAGGAATCATAAACTGCCCACCGGGCTTATCACCCATCCGCGTCGCCCGTGCCACATTACATGAATCATGGAAAGTCAAGCGTTTGTCATCATTTCTAGACTTGTCCAAGTTCAGTTTACCGGCTTGAATCAAGTCATAGGTGTATTCGCAAATATGCTGCGGCACTGGGTATTTGGGATCGAGAAAATCGAACGGCCCCGCCAGCGTATTCAGGAAGCTGTAAGCCACCCGCCAAGCATGACCACATTCACCAAACACGATGCGCTTAACCCCCAGATCAAGCGCGGCTTTACGAATGCGCAGGGAAATTTCGCGCATGTTTTCATAACTGCCGATAAACATCCCGAAGTTACCGGCTTCAGAAGCGTGGGAACTCATGGTCCAACTTGCCCCAGCCTGGTGAAACACCTTCGCATAACCCACCAAACCATCGACATGCGGTTCAGCAAAGAAATCAGCAGACGGCGTGACCAATAAAATATCGGCCCCTGCTATATCAAGTGGAAAGCGCACCGCGACACCGGTGGCAAGTTCTACGTCTTCTTCCAAACCTTCTAAGGTGTCGCGTAATGCGGGTTCAGGCAAGCCTAGGTTGTTGCCGATTTTGAAGACTTTGCCAATGATTTCATTACAATATTTCTGACCTAGCCCGATAGAATCCATGATTTCACGGGCCGCCATTGAAATATCTGCGGTGTCTATGCCATAAGGACAGAACACTGAGCAGCGGCGGCATTGAGAACACTGATGGTAGTAGTTGTACCAGTCATCCAGGATGCTGCGATCCATGGCTTTAGCACCGATGAGCTTTAAGCCCCAGTCCCAGCCCAACTTGCCAAAGAACTTACCCGGTAGCGTGTAATAACGGCGATACACTTGACGCAGCAAATCCTGGCGAGCCACCGGCATGTTTTTGGGATCAGCAGTACCCAATAAATAATGGCATTTGTCGGTACAAGCCCCGCAACGCACACAGGCATCCATATAGACACGCAGGGAGCGGTATTTGCCCAACAAATCACCGAGTTTCTCGACGGCTTTTTCTTCCCAGTTTTCCACTAACTCCCGTGGAAATCCTAAAACCTCTTGAAAATCGCCTTTGGCCACAAACGGGCCGTCTTTTTTCATAATATCCGGTTGTAAAATAGGAATAACCGGGTATTCTTGCATTTTTGGCACTTCAAAATTTGCTTTTGCCATGACCAATCTTCCTCAATCTGTTGCGAGTATATACGGCGCGAACACTCAGGACTTTTCGAGTTTCGCCGCCCAAGGAGCGAGATGTCGTTTTTCACGCGCATCATCCACTTGGTTACGTGAGGGACTGAAGAAAATGCCGGGTGCGTGCAGCAATTTGCTGAAAGGAAAAATAATCATCAAGAGAAAGACAAAAGTCAGATGGAGTAATAACAGGGGATCAGTCGGAATCGGCTGCCAGTCAAAGCACATGACGCCTAAAGCCCAGGCTTTAAGCTGCACAATATCGGTGTGGACGACGAAGGTCATCAGCGATCCACTCCCACCGATCAGCAGCAGTAACACGAGCATCAAATAATCCGAAGGATTACTGATGTAGCGAATTCTTTCCACCAGGATGCGGCGCGCCAATAAGGCGACCAAGCCAGCCATCATGGCAAAGGCGGCATATTTGCCAAACGGTTGCAGCAGTGCAACCCAAAACCACACCGGATCGGTGAAATAACGTAAATGACGCAATAACACCAGCAATAAGCCAAAATGAAACAGCCAACCAAATAGCCAAATCCATTTATTAGAACGAAACAAACTCTTAAAGAGTACCACTTCGCCTGCCAGTCTTAACGCCACACCACCGCGTGTCAAAGGGGCCGGCATGGTCGGAACCTTGAGGGGGGCGGGGGTACGCGCATATTCGTAGATTTTATAACTTAAACCTGCAACCAGAATTAACGTGGCCACATAGAAAAAAAGTGCGTAAAAACCCGTCAGAAACCACATGGCTCTGGATGCCTCCTAATAAACAAACAGTATTGAACAGGCGAAAAAAAGGGGGAATCAACAACCCTCCCCCTTTAATCTAGGGCAATGCTTAGATGCAGCCGGTCGGTTTTGGCAGACCTGCAAAGCGGCAAGCTTGTTTGCCAGGGCCGTAGGGGAACAGTTCATACAGGTATTTACTGGTTCCTTTTTCCTTGCCCATCTTCTTACCCACAGCTTTAGTCAACACGCGCACGGCTGGGGCAATCTGATATTCTTCGTAGTATTCACGTAAAAACGTGATGATTTCCCAGTGGGCTTCAGTCAGTTGTAACTTATCCTGACTTGCGAGAAAGGTGCCGATTTCTGGCGTCCATTCGGTCAAATTAACCAAATAACCTTCTTCATCGACTTCAACATCCTTACCCGCTACATTAATCATTGGCATGACTATTTCCTCTTTATTTCAAGTTATGAAAGCTAAACGGGTTGGATTACAACCACGATTGAACCGTGTTCTTTTCTGCAACCAAGTCAACAAAGCCGCCGTAATCAACCACTTTGATGCCCTCGATCACTGCGTCAGCCCGCATCCCGCGTGCTTCCAAATCCGGGCCTAATACATAAACCTCGCGGTCTTGTAATGCCGCTTTGACCATGCCTTCGGCACGGGTCCCCTTGAGAGCGCCATAAACGCCATCTTCAATCATCAACACCGCACTGCCAGCCTGCGATAAACGCAGACAGGCTTCCAAACTGGTTTTATCAAACGGTGATTTATTTACAGTATGCAGCATGTCCGTTCCTCGCTTAGAAACTCAGCACCACGTCTTGTTCTTCCATCAGCGCGGCAAGTGCCTGGCTGGACATGACTTCGACGGGTACAATCAAATCCTCTTCAGTCAACCCGCGTGCGTCCAGGGATTCCTGTTCGACATAGAGTTTTTCCACATCGTACATTTCCAGCGCCCGATAAGTCGGTGAAAAGTTTTTCATACCGATGCCGGTGGTGAGTTGATCTTTTTTGAGCTGATAAACGCCATCGTCAACAAAGGCCAAACTGACATCCTGGTCAAAGGCCGCACCAATCAGCACCACTTCTAAAGATTCCAGGGCGTAGACTGTGCCATAAGGGGCTTTACGGTTCACATACATGAACTTTTTGATAATGCCGCCTTCAAAATCATCATCCATTTCTTCAGACATGTCTTTTCTCCCTGGTTATTAGTCGCCGAACACTACCAGGCGTTCTGCCTGGATACCCGCTTCGATGAGTTGCCCCAGCCCAGAAATCCGAAAACCGGGGGCCAGATTGTGGGCATCTTTGCCATTGCGCTTGGCTTCATTCTCATCGAGAATGCCGCGCCGCAGTGCAGCTGCCACACAGACCACGAGGTCGAGATTATGGGTCTTGGCCAGTTCCGACCACAATTGGGTGACGTTGCGGTCATCCTGTGGCGGCGCAGTCAAGCGAGTTGCGTTGTTCACGCCATCATGGTAGAAGAACACGCGGTAGATTTCGTGACCCTTTTCTAAGGCAGCTTTGGTGAACTGATAAGCACTGTCTGACGCCTGATGCTGATAGGGTCCTTCGTTGACGAGGATGCCAAACTTCATAAGCGATTCCCTTCTCTTGAGTTTAGAAACGGATATGGGTGGAAGCGTTCAAACTACGCCGTGCGCCACGCCAGTTATCAATATGGAACTTGGTGAACGGCAGTTCAGTCAGTTCAAAAAAGCGCGGCCAACCAATACGTGCCACCCAATCGTTGATGCGTTCCCAATCCTTGGCGTCTTCTTTGTAGACACGCAGGATTTTTTTGATAATGGCTGCGGCTTCTGGCCAACGCGGTGGATTGTTAGGAATCCCGGCAGCCACCAATTTTTGGAAACTGGGTTTGCTACGCGCATTGGAGTGATTACCACCAATCCAAATCGCCAATTTAGAATGCTCAGGATCGTTGATCTGCATCGGTGGGCAAGGCGGATAGCAAGCGCCACAGCAGATACATTTCTTCTCGTCCACTTCCAACGAGGGCTTGCCATTGACCATCGCCGGGCGAATCGCCGCCACTGGGCAACGTGCTACCACGGAAGGCCGTTCACAGACGTTGGCAACCAAGTCATGATTAATCTTGGGTGGCTTGGTGTGCTGAATGTTGATCGCGATGTCACCCTGGCCGCCACAGTTAATTTGGCAGCAAGAAGTGGTCATGTGTACCCGGTTAGGCATGTCTTCACGCACAAATTCTTCGTGCAGTTCGTCCATCAACGCCTTCACCACGCCAGAAGCGTCGGTACCCGGAATATCGCAATGCAACCAACCTTGCGTGTGCGAAATCATCGTCACAGAAGGCCCGGTGCCGCCGACAGGGAAGCCTTCGGCCACTAATTTTTCAACCAATGGTGTGACCTTGCTCTGGTCTTTCACCATGTATTCGATGTTGCTACGGATCGTGAAGCGCACATAACCATCAGCAAATTCATCTGCGATGTCGCAGAGTTTGCGCACGGTATAGAGATCCATCTGGCGCTGGGTGCCGGCACGCACCGTCCAGATTTCATCGCCACTTTTAGCGACATGATGTAACACGCCTGGACGAGGACGGTCGTGATATTTCCAGGCCCCGAAATTCTTTGCCATCACCGGGTGCATATACTGGAAGGGATCTGGTACACCGCTTTCAATCGGCATATTGGCCATGCTTTAATCTCCCACTGGGTAGGATGGGCGGACGCCTTGCTGTGCGCCGCACCCATCGGACTGATGATGGACTTCGCATCTGCGCGAAGCCCGTCTGAGTTTGCCTGTTATCAGCCGGCTGCGGCTTTCTTTTCGGCCTGACGGTCGAACCATTTTTGCGCTTCTTCGTCCCAAGTATCCATGCGGACATAAGAACTTTGGCGTGGCTCAGACACCATGTTGGGATCGACTTCCAGACCAATTCCTTCCAGGAAATTGACCAGACCGATACGCTCGATCATTTCGCCAGTGCGCTCATGTTCGAGTGCATTTTCTGCAAAGAAATCAATGGTGGTTTCTGCCACTTCAACTAACCGCTCGTAATCCTCTTCGGTTTCGAGCTTCATGAAGGGGATCACCACGGTGCCCATCAAGTCACCGATTTTCAGGGTGCGCTTGCCACCCATCAACACGGTCACGCCCTTGTCATCACCCACCGACAAGGCTTTAGTCATCACGTTGATGCAGTGCATACAACGCACGCAATTGCGGTTATCCACGGCCAAGCTGTTATCGTCATTCAACGACAACGCATTCGTCGGGCAGCGACTGATCACATTATCGATCACATACTTACGACCCTTGGCGGAGACGAAGGCTTTCACTTCGTCCTGATCCACTTTCATGTCGTCACGCCAAGTGCCGATCACCGCCATGTCTGCACGTTCGATAGCGTTCATGCAATCATTCGGGCAACCGGAGACTTTGAATTTGAACTTGTAAGGCAGCGCAGGACGGTGCATGTCATCCAGGAAGTTGTTGACCAACATCCGGTGCAGCTTCTGCTCATTCGCGCAAGACTGTTCACAACGCGCCGCGCCGACGCAAGACATCCCGGTGCGCACCGCAGGGCCTGCACCGCCGAGGTCGAAACCAATCGCGTTAAAGGCATCAAAGGCATCCTGTACTTTGTCAGTACGTGCGCCCTGAAACATGATGTCACCACTCTGGCCATGAAACGCGACCAGACCCGAACCGTGTTCTTCCCAAATGTCGCACATGGTGCGCAGAATATCTGTGGTGTAATGCATCCCGGCAGGCGGCTGAATTCGCAAGGTATGGAATTCTTTAGATTCCGGGAATTTAGCAGCGACTTCAGAAAAGCGGGGAATAATCCCACCGCCGTAACCTAAAACCCCCACCGTGCCGCCTTTCCAGTAGCCTTTGCGGGTTTCATAGGAATGCTCTAGCTGACCCAACAGATCAACCATCATGTCCTGATAATGTTTGCCTTCAGAATTTGCCAGGCGTTTTAAGCCCGTCACAAAGCTCGGCCACGGGCCGGTTTCGAGCTGATCCAGCATCGGCGTGTTGTGCATTTGCTTAGCCATGATTCACGTCTCCTAACAACAAGGATGTTACGTTCTGTCTTAATGCCAATCGCATCAAAACAGACCTGTGGGCCACTTCAATCAGCCCGAAAACTGCCAGTCACACAAGTGACACACGCAGCCTACTAAAACAACGAAAGCTTGGTTTTTTGCTGCAATACAGCATTTATAAGCTTTATGCCCTTCCTCTGGGTATTCTACCAGGTGGCAAGGTTAGCCACCTAGCCCTAGCCTAGCGCACTTATGTTTGATGAGCGGCATTACTAAAGGCTATCACTACGTTAGTATATCACATTTACATTACATTAACGAGGTCTAATATACTCAAGAGCGAGACTCAGGTCAATGTTTTTGCACCATGTTTTTTATCCCTTATAAATTATGTAGTTAACCGGATTGAGTGGGGTAGCTAGGGACTTATTTAAGCCCGAAAATTCCGCAAAGTAAAGGATATGTGATGAAAAAAACCCCAATGCCCAGGAAAAGACATGGTATTTTTGCAGTGCAACATAAATTTTACTGAGTTTCTTTATAAAAGCGCTGATGGGAAAGCAGACTTGGCAAGCGGCCAATTTTTCAAAATATCAAGCAACTGGCGTATACTGCTGGGCCGCGATAAACAAAGACTGCTGGCTTTACTGCAAGCGAATTTTAAGGAGAAGGGATGAAAACGGACTGGCTGATTGTTGGGGCGGGTTTTAGTGGCTGTGTGTTAGCAGAACGCATTGCCAGCCAACTGCATCAAAAAGTGTTGCTGATCGATCAACGTGATCACATTGCCGGCAATGCCTATGATCGCTATGACGAACACGGCGTACTCATCCACAGCTACGGCCCGCACATCTTCCACACCAACGCCCCAGCCATTTGGGATTATCTGGGTCGTTTTACCGCATGGCGCAGCTATTATCACCAAGTGTTGGGCGTGGTGGATGGCAAGCAAGTGCCGATTCCCTTTAACTTTAATTCGCTTTACACCTTGTTTCCAAACCGTTACGCTGAAAAACTCGAAGCACAATTGCTTGAAAATTATGGTTTTAATGTCAAAGTACCGATTCTCAAGCTGCGTGAAAGCGCCAGCGGCGACCTGAAATTCCTGGCCGACTACGTGTACGAGAATGTGTTTCGTCGTTACACACTGAAACAATGGGATTTGTCCCCAGAAGAGCTAGGGCCAACGGTAACGGCACGGGTGCCGATTTATCTCAGCCGCGATGACCGTTATTTTCAAGACAGTTATCAAGGTATGCCACAACTCGGCTATACCGAGATGTTTCGGCGAATGCTGGCCCATCCGCAGATTCGGGTCTTACTCAATGCCCCCTATCAAGAGGTGAAAGACGAGATTCAATACCAGCACCTGATCTTCACCGGCCCGATAGATGACTACTTTGAACACTGTCACGGTGAGTTACCGTATCGCAGCTTGCGCTTCGCCCATCACCACAACACCTATACTCGCCACCAAGCCGTTGGCACAGTCAACTACCCCAATGAATACGCCTACACCCGCACCACGGAATTCAAACACCTGACCGGGCAGCAGCACGCAGGCACCAGTTGGATCGAAGAATATCCCCAAGCTTATGTACGGGGCGAAAACGATCCCTATTACCCCATTCCTAAAGAAGAATACCGCGCCCTCTATCGGCAATACCAACAGGAAGCCGAAGCTTTGGCAGGCCGGGTCTTTTTTGCAGGTCGTTTGGGAGATTATCAGTATTACAACATGGATCAGGCGGTGGCTAGGGCACTGAGTTTATTTGAAAAACAGATCAAACCGCTGTTTGTGTGAGACCAGTTGAGCAGTTATTGCCTTGAGGTGTTTCTACGCCGCAAGATGCGCGACACCGCAGCAAATGACAAATACCGCCAAAAATGACGGCATTAGCTAGGGCTGGGTGGATTACATGAAGCAACCGCAGGCATAAAAAACCCGCTTTGGCCCGAAACCATGCGGGTTTTGCGTCTTGAGTAAGATTGCCTGAAACTTGAAGTGGGCGGGCGATGCTGGCACCGAATTGCTCTTGCAATACATTGTTTTTCCTTTTCTTGTGCCGCCCCACCAGGGGTGGTATGCGGTCTCGACGCATCAGCGTCGCGTTTTGGCGATATACGACGCTGATGCGTCTTGACTGAGTACATCCCCTGGTGAGGATGAACCAGAAAAGTTGGCGGTGTACTAGACAGGCAACGGTATTTGGTGGGCAAAATCCGTGAGGATTCTGTACCCATTACAAAATTCATTTGACGGATTTTGCCCACCTTACCGGACTACGCGAGCTACCGTGCTGCGCGGTATTTTGGGTACGAGGTGCGATGTTAGAAGTTATTCTTGTGCCCGAAATTCAGAAACAAGTTGTTTCAGTACTTCTAGCAATTTATCCTTCTTTTCTTTCCATGAGGAAAATGGAACTGACGGATACATGCTGTTTTCTGGAAATGTTAGTTGTATATTCTCAAGTGAAAGTTTAAGTCGCTTTCCTGGTGCTTCTGGAATATTACCAAAATTAACAACAAGAGCACCAGTAGTAAAAATGCTAATAATCGATGCAGAGCCTATACTCGTTTCCTTGATTGATAGTGAACCATGCACCTGACCTGTACCCCATGTTATTTTAAGAGAAAGGGCAAGAGCGCTTTTGTAGAATGCGCTAATAGCCTCAGCGTGTTCTGGAGTTAAAGCATCAAAGAAAGACTGTTCATTCCATTTCTTCCGTTTTGATGCACTTAACTCAGTGAATTCTTTCTTGACGCGCCTGGCTTCTTCAGTATAACCAAATAAGGTAGGAATCACGATTTTAGTTCCATTGCAAATAAGGTATTGCCTGGCTTCTACCAATAATACCTCAGAACGCTCCATCTGCCTATTCAGGAAATCTACTATACTTCTAAGCTCATATGGAGATTCCTCCATAAAAAAGATAATTCTTATCTGGCCTTCATACAGATTTTTTTGTAATCGCTCAAAATAAACTTCTATAGAATCATCAGAGAAGTGTTTATTCTCAAATAAATCTTCAATAGTAGTAATCCCATTATTTGCTTTATTTGCTTTGTAGGTTTCTCCCGCATAGTTTCTCAGGATATCCCTATCCCAGTAATGCCGACCATTTGCTGCATAATCAAGCATCTGTCCGACAACCTCCCGCCGTGAGCGTGTGTCCAGAAAGCGTTTACACTCTACAAAGGTGGGGATGGCATCTTGATCGGCGAATAAAAAGTCAATACTCCAGTTATCCTTTCCGGTACTCGGATCAGGAACCGGCATTTCGCGTTTAATGAGTAGCCAACGTCGGGGTTCTTCCGGGTCTATCTGGTCACCAGGCAGAAGGTCGTGATTTTTTTCAAGGATACGTTGAAGTTCCTGACCTTCACTTTTACACCAAATACGTTGAGCTATTGCTGTTGTTCCATCATTCTCTATACAGTAGACATTAGCCATTTATTTTTTCCTGTGATTATGGTGAAAGAAAGCCTGCATAGCTAGGTAGGGTGTGCGAAATGCCGCCGTAATGCTGAGTTTAACAGGCTGTATATCGGCATTTTGCCCACCATTTATTCAATGCGTATAACCAGTGCCCGAGCGGTATTTGGTGGGCAAAATCCGTGAAGGTTCTGTACCCATTACAAGATTCATTTAACGGATTTCGCCCACCCTACCGGACTGCTTGTGCGCTGTCGGCAGATTTACCTTCCAGCATCACGCGCAGACCGCGAAACTGGATGAGTACGTCAGGCCGATGTTGCCGCTCTCCAGAATTTCTTCCTGCGAGGCGCTCAAGCCATAGCCGCTGATCAGCGCAGCAAAATAGGTATTGATGGCTTGTTCGCGGTGGCGGGTCATGGTGGTCTTATGGTTTCATCATGGGCGCTTGGCTTGGTCGAATCAGCCAACGCTGATCAGGATTAAGCACAGCATAAATAGTCAAACCATCTGTCGTCCATTCGGTTTGGCTAGGCGAATCCACCTGGATTTCTTGGTGATCGCGCACCGAAAAATCTATCGGATTGAGAAATTCCACTTTCGCTATGCCGCATACTTGACTAAATACATGGGCTAACACTTTACCATCAGGCGCTGGCTTTAATTCTTCAACTACAAAAGCAGGCGCACGATTCTGGCAAAGCGAAACCTGCTCTCCACCTTGGGCATGCCGAATCAAACTCACCTGTCCATCAGACAGATTTATTTTTTCATAACGCACTTTGTCCACACCACTTCCCGGCTGAGTAACCCCCAGCATGACATAACCTGCCTCCTGGAGATAATACAATGTTCCTGGCGCGTCCTTGCCAGGCCGCTTTGCAGTCAGGGGGCGTTGTCCGCTTGCCCCTTCAAGCATGACCTGATGCTGATAATTTCGCGTACCGCCTAACAGGGAACCAGGATTGCGCATGGCTTCCTGGTTTGTTTGGTATGTTTGCAAGACCACGGCGGTCTCTGGGAAACCGCCAAGCGCTGGCGCACGTTGGCTCACAAATGGGGACACTTCTGTCCAGGTAATTGCCTGACAACCAGCAAGCATGAGCGATAATGTAGCGCCTACAAAATAGCGTTTTTTCATAGTGATACCTCTGTTGACATTTCAACTCTTACAGGCGCGATGATCGTGCCTGCAAGACGCTCCGAGTTGTTGTCACAGCCCCCAGTAAGGCCCTGAGGCAGCGATTGCGAGGGTGAGCAGACCCAGGGTCAGGTTGATGGTGACCAGCAGGCGAATTTTGGCGAGTTGTTCTGCGGCGGCGGGCCATTCTTGAATCGCGACGGCTTGGCGCAGGCGCGGATAGGGTCTGAAGAACAGGTAGCTAAATACCAGCGTCATCACCAAGCCGGTGGTGAGCATCAGGTGGATGTACAGGCCCGCCAGTTTCATGCCGCCGAAGGCGGTGAATAGCAACCACAGGCCGGTACTCCAGAGCAGGCCGATGCTGACCCAAACCCAGGCGAAGAATTTTTTGAAGAGGCCAGCCCACAGGCTGAGGCGGGGGGCGGGTTCCAGCACTTGTGCGGCGACTGGACGTAGCAGCATGTGGGCGAAAAACATGCCGCCGACCCACATCACGGCGGCCAGCAGGTGCAGGGTGAGTGCCAGCGCCAACATCAGGGCGTTTCCTTGGCGGGTTCAGTCGGGCCAGCGTTGCCAGTGCGCTCGGGGCCGCTGTCGGTCGTGCCTTCGGGGTTGCCGGGTGCGTTTTCAAAACCTTCTTTGCGCGGTTTGCGGCGTCCGCCTCGGCGGCTGCGGCGTGCGCCGGTTTTCGCGGCATCGCTTTTCTCGGCAGCCGGGGTGAGGGCGTCTTGACTGGCTTCTGGTTTTGCGCTGGGCTGCGGCGGGGCCGGGATTGGCGCGGGCGGCGGAGTCACAGGGGGATTCGTTGCCGCCTGCGTCGGATTGGGTTTAGGCGGGTTGCGCGGCGGATTGGCGGCGTTCTGGTTGCGATTAACCGCTGGTTGTTTGGGCTTATTTGGTTTGTTGCGGCGTGGTGCTGGGGCGCTGGTGCCCGTGTCGCTGCTGCTGGTTTGGCTGGTTTTGCTGTGCGATTGGAGGTCGCTGACCACCGGGGCGGCATCAGGCTGACCAAATAAACCGCTCCACAGGCGTTTTAACAAGGGAACTGGCGGTTTGATTTTAGGCGGCACCACTGGCGGGGCGTGCAACGGCACGATGCCTTTGACTGCGGGTTCTTCGATTTCCACCACTTTGGGGGCGCTGTAGTCGGTGCTACGATCTTCGGGTTGGGTGGGCTTGGCGTAACTGGGTTCTAAATCGAGTTTTTCATCGTCGCGGATGCGTTTCACTTCGTAGTGCGGGGTTTCCATGTGTTGGTTAGGAATAATCACCACGGTGATTTCTTGGCGTTCTTCGATGTCAAACAGAAACTGGCGTTTTTCGTTGAGTAAGTAAGTGCCAACGCTGACCGGTACTTGGGCAATCACGCGGCTGGTTTTGCCTTTCATCGCTTCTTCTTCGATGAGGCGTAAGATGGCCAGTGAGAGGGATTCGACGCTGCGCACCGCGCCTTGACCGCTGCAACGCGGGCAAATGATTTGGCTGGATTCGCCCAGTGAGGGGCGTAGCCGTTGCCGTGACATTTCCAGCAAACCAAACCGGGAGATACGGCCTACCTGCACCCGCGCCCGGTCTTGTTTGAGCGCTTCTTTCATGCGGGTTTCCACGTCGCGCTGATTGCGGTGGCTGAGCATGTCGATAAAGTCGATCACCACTAGGCCGCCTAAGTCGCGCAAACGCAGTTGGCGGGTGATTTCGTCTACGGCTTCGAGGTTGGTGGTGAGTGCGGTTTCTTCGATGTCGCCGCCTCGGGTGGAGCGTGCGGAGTTGATGTCGATGGACAACAGGGCTTCGGTGCGGTCGATGACGATGGAGCCGCCAGAAGGCAGACGCACTTCGCGCAGGAAGGCGGTTTCGATCTGGCTTTCGATTTGATAACGGGTAAACAGCGGTACGCGGTCTTTGTAGAGTTTAACCCGGTTGAGTAAATGCGGCATGACATGGCGCATGAACTCGACGGCTTCTTCGTATACGGTGGCGTCGTCGATGAGAATTTCGTTGATGTCATCGCGTAAATAGTCGCGAATGGCGCGGATGATGACGTTGCTTTCTTGGTGAATCAGGAACGGGGCTGGGCGCTGGGCGGTGGAATCATTGATCGCTTGCCACAGGCGCAGCAGATATTCCAAATCCCAGGCCAGTTCTTCAACGGTTTTGCCGACACCGGCGGTGCGTAAAATCACCCCCATGCCTTTGGGCAAATTCAGTTCGCCGAGCGCTTGCCGGGCTTCTTGACGATCATCGCCTTCGATCCGGCGCGACACGCCGCCTGCCCGGGGATTGTTCGGCATCAACACCAGATAGCGGCCTGCCAAGCTGATGTAGGTGGTCAGGGCCGCGCCTTTGGTGCCGCGTTCTTCTTTGTCGATTTGAACGATCAGTTCCTGGCCTTCGCGTAACACCTGTTTGATTTGTGGACGCCCGCCTTGATAGCCGCCGTCTTTGGCAGCGCTGGCTTCGTCTTCAGCCCCTTCTTCATCAGGTGGCAGGTCGTTTTCATCCAATTCGGACTCGACCAGTTCTTCGTCCCCTTCGACATAAAAGCTGCTGCGGGCGATGTCTTTGAGCGGCAAAAAGCCGTGACGATCCGCGCCGTAGTCGATAAAAGCGGCTTCGAGGCTGGGTTCAATCCGGGTAATCGTGCCCTTGTAGATATTCGATTTGGTTTGACGGCGCGTGCGGGCTTCGATGTCGAAGTTGTACAAACGCTGACCGTCTACCACCGCCACGCGCAATTCTTCGGGCTGGGTGGCATTGATTAAAATTCTTTTCATGCTGTTATGATTCCTGTCGGTTATACCGCGCTCTAACCCCGATGACTAAGTAGGTTTTAACAGAGGGAGCGCGGGAAATATCTGGGTGTGCATCGCTGATCGTCGGCACGCTTGGCAACTGCGCTAGACTGATCGCAAAGACCAGCCACGCCGAGGGTAAGATGACAATTCCTGTGATTTATCCCAGCAGACACAAGCACTCAACACGTTGATTTTATTATTTTCCTTGAGAAGCAAGGGACAGTTTTAATCCATCAACGTCGGCTTCAATCGAATTTTGTTCAGTCCTTGTGTGAATGCCGGCTTTTGTCTCAGCCAAGCCTTGCCCGCCCTGACACTTTCATGTCTAGTCCTGTCTAGCCCGAAGCGATTATGGCGCATCATGCGGGTGTGGCAGAGTCGCTGGGTAGGCGAGTCATGCAGTGGGGTGCGGGCACTGTCTTGGAACAGGTGCGCCCCGCCATGCTTGAACCAAGCAGCCGCATTGTAGAGTCATGAGGCGGCAATTGCTTGGAACAGCGGGGTTATATCGCAAACCTGCGTCTTGTGGACAAGGTGACAAATATAACAGTGTTAGACAGCGGCGGCAAACTGTTATAATGCTTATTTTAGCCCCACTTACCCACCAGGCCGTAACCACGCGATCAGTAGATGTTACGGGCGCTTTCACGATTCCCGGTCGATCACAAAATATGTCCATTTCCAATACCCTGACAAACGTGCCAGATAGCGTCTATTATCTTGAAATCACAGCTTTACAGGCCGGTCAGCGGATCGACAATTTTTTGCAGAATCAGCTTAAGGGCGTGCCCCGCAGCCATATCTACAGAATTTTGCGTACCGGCGAAGTGCGAGTGAATAAAGGACGCATCAAACCGACTTACCGCTTAGTCACCGGAGATCGCCTGCGCATCCCGCCATTACAGCGCGATCCCCCCGCACCGCCAGCCAACCCTTCCGAACGCGCCTTGTCGCAATTGCGCGACGGTATTCTCTATGAAGACAAGGGCTTGCTGGTGATCAACAAAGCCGCTGGTATGGCGGTACACGGTGGCAGCGGAGTCAGTTACGGGGTGATCGAGGGCTTACGCGCCCTGTATCCACAAGCCCCTTATCTGGAACTGGTACACCGCCTGGATCGCGACACTTCCGGCTGTTTGCTGATTGCCAAAAAACCCGCGATGCTGCGACGGCTACACGCCTTGCTGCGCGAAAGCCAGTTAGGCAAAGAGTATCTGGCGCTGGTGCGTGGAATTTGGCCCGCTGAACTGCGCCAAGTCGATGCCCCGCTGTTGAAAAACGTGTTGCAATCCGGCGAGCGCATCGTTCGCGTCGATCCGGCGGGCAAGCCCGCACTCAGTCATTTTCGCCTGCAACGCCACTTCGGTTTAGCCTCGCTGGTGGAAGTCAAACTCAGCACTGGCCGCACCCACCAGATTCGTGTCCATGCCAGCGCCCACGATCACCCGCTGGCAGGCGATGACAAATATGGCGATGAAGCCTTTAACCGCCAGCTACGCGACGACTACGGCCTACAACGCTTGTTTTTACACGCCGCCCGAATTGTCATTCCCGCTGGCGACGATCAACCTAGCCTGCAATTTGATGCGCCCTTGCCCGCTGAACTGAGCAGCGTGCTGACACGGCTCGACACCCCGTGAACCGGCGCTTGCACCGAGATCGCCTATGACTGTTAGAACTTATGAACTCCTGGTGTTCGACTGGGACGGCACGCTGATGGACTCCACCGCCCGCATCATCAGCAGTTTTCAATCGGCTATCGCGGAAACCGGCGCACCGCCGCGTGAAGATGCCGCGATTCAGCACATCATCGGCCTTGGTCTCCACGAAGCGGTGGTGGCCCTCTATCCCGAACAAGCGGCCAGCTTGCAAACGTGCGTGGTGGAGGCTTATCGTCACCATTATTTACACACCAATAACACCCCCACTCCTTTGTTTGATGGCGTGACCGACACCGTGGCGGCTTTACATGCCCAAGGTTATCGCCTGGGCGTGGCCACTGGTAAAAGTCGGCGCGGTCTCGACCGTGCCCTGGCAGAAAGCGGTTTAGGCAGCTATTTTCAAGTCACCCGCACCGCTGATGAAACCCGCTCCAAACCAGACCCATTGATGTTACAAGAAATTGTCGCCCATTTTGGCAGTCCACCCGCGCAAACCCTGATGATTGGCGATTCAGCCTATGACTTAGGCATGGCGCAAAACGCCGGAGTCGCGGGGATGGCGGTCAGCTACGGCGTGCATAGCTGTGAACAATTGCAAGTCTATCAACCGGTGGCCTGCTTACGCAGTTTGCCGGAACTTTTTAACTATCTCTAAACAGAGTGCTTTTCAGCGATGAGTGACAACCCAACCGAAACCACCACAGCGGTTAAAAATCCAAATTGGGAACGTGAAATTCTCGAAAAACTGGCTTTTTCGCAACTTAAAGAACAACGGCGCGCCCGCTACTGGGGCATTTTTTTTAAGTTATTAACCTTTGCCTATTTGTTTTTATTGCTGGCACTCGTGTTTAAACCAGATTGGAAACCTGGCGCAGATGAAGACAGCGATAAAGACGGCAAACACACCGCCTTAGTAGAACTCACCGGCATGATTGCCAGCGACAGCGACGCCAATGCCGATGCCATTATCAAAGCCCTGCGCAGTGCTTTTGAAAACGAAGACAGCGTAGGCGTGATTATGCGCATCAACAGCCCCGGCGGTAGCCCAGTACAATCGGGCTATATTTACGATGAAATGCAGCGCTTGCGCAAACAATACCCGGATAAACCGCTACATGCAGTGATCACCGATTTGTGCGCGTCAGGCGGTTATTACGTCGCAGCGGCTGCACAAAATATCTATGCCGACAAAGCCAGCTTAGTCGGCTCCATTGGCGTCATCATGAATGGCTTTGGCTTTGTCGAAACTTTACAAAAATTAGGCATAGAACGCCGTTTAGTCACTGCTGGCGAACACAAAGGCTTTCTCGATCCCTTTTCCCCACAAAATCCCGCAGAAATCAGCCATATCAAAGGCGTCTTGCAACAAATACATCAACAATTCATCACCGCAGTCAAAACCGGACGACAAACCCGCCTCAAAGACGATCCCAGTTTGTTTTCAGGTTTGGTGTGGAGCGGAGAAGCCGCTATGAAATTAGGACTGATCGACGATTTAGCCAGCAGCAGTTCCGTGGCCGAGCATGTGATGGGAGCCAAGAAAATCGTTACTTACACCGCTAAAAAAGACTATATGGGCCTGTTGATGAAACGCCTGGGCGTCTCGGTGGCGGATACCTTGCTGGAACGCAGCAGCGGCGGCTTGCTGTTGCGATAGTGGGGGGTTGGTTTTGGTGATACCGTGCTACGGTGTCACTCGAAATCTATCACATCCAAATCGAACACAAGCAACAGGTAGAAAGCGGCGTTCAACATCACACTCGGGAATAGACTACTATGGCACTGACACAACAGCGTTGTAACATCGCGGACTTGCACGCAGACAGACTATTGGCAATGCTCAAGGCAGGTGAGGAAATTGTGCTTTACCAAGCGGGGCAACCACTGGCGCGTATTATCCCATATCCAAAAGGCACACAAAGAACACTGGGAGAAGCTAAGGGTATGGTCAAAATTCATCCTGATTTTGATACCCTGCCGGATGATTTCATGGCGCATTTCTCGTGAAAATTTTGCTGGATACCCATGCTTTTTTGTGGCTGGTAACAGACGCGCCGGAATTGTCGGAAACTGCCAAACAAGTCTTTCTCGACAAGGCGAATGAAATTGTCTTAAGCGCAGTGAGCGGGTTTGAAATTGCTGTCAAGTATTCACTTGGAAAACTTGAATTGTCCGAACCGCCGGAGGTTTTTATTCAAAATCGTATTTTTAAGAATGAGTTAAGTGTCTTGCCGGTTACCTTGCAACATACGCTTAAATTATCCGATTTGCCATTTCATCACCGCGATCCTTTCGACAGGTTATTAATTACCCAAGCTATGACAGAAAATTTGCCTATTCTAACCAGAGACCCGCTTTTCTCGGAATATTCTGTGGTAACGGTGTGGTAATTTAGCCGGGTAGGTGGACAACTTCTTTTTGTTGCCCACCGTTTCGATGTTCCAATATCAAAGGCGGGCAAAACAAACAGACGTTTTACCTACCCTACCACTATCGCTTAATCCGCCCTACGCATCAGCGGGTTTCGTGACGCTGGCGCGTCAGCACTTGCTCCCACGCAGGGCGCGTGGGAGCGAGCGATTCCCACCCAGGGGATGCACCAGCGTCCCGTCTGTAAAACGAGAAAAAATACATTGTGCGGGTAAAACCTCTCTCTCAATCTCTTTAACCCCTGTATGATACTGGCCATTTTCCAACCTCGATTCCGAAGAGAAAACGCCATGTCAGCACTGCTTACCCTCGTCCTGAGCCTCAACAACACCGCCAACCAAGACACCCTCACCCGCGCTTTGCTGCGCGAATTACGCGACAGCGATCTGGTTGCCAGCACCGCGCTGGAAAGTGCCGACGCGCCTGATGGCGCGAAAGGCGTGTGGGGCGAGTGGCTAAAACTCACCTTCAGCCCGCAAAACTTACAAAATCTGTTCAAATTCATCAGTGAGCGCCTGCCCGGACAGCCGGTGATTGAAATGGAACTGACCATCAATGAAAACGGCAAAAGCCTCAAACTCAAAGCCAGCAAACCTGAAGATTTCCTCGCTGCTATGCAGCAAGCCCAGCAATTCATCGCTGAATAATCACCCATGCCGGAAAAAATCGCCCTCATCATCGGCGTGAGCGACTACCCGCAAGACCTGCCGTCGTCGCAACGCCTCAAGTGCCTGCCGCAAGCGGTGCTGGATGCTGAGGCAATGGCGACAGCACTGGGCGATGCCGAATTAGGCGGCTTTACCACCACCCTGTTGCGCAATCCCAGCAAAGCCGAGATGGAAGCCGCCATCAACCACGCCTTTGCCAGCACCCGCGCCAAAGACGACTTGCTGCTGTTGTATTTTTCTGGGCATGGCGTCAAAGACGCCAACAACCGCTTTTATCTCACCAGCGGCGAAACCGTCAAAGAAAGCGACGGCTATCTACGCAAAGCCACAGTTTTACCGGCTAGTTTTTGCCACGAGTTACTGCAAGACTGTCCAGCACGGCGCAAAATCGTGATTCTTGATAGCTGCATGAGTGCCGCCTTTTCTGAAGGTATGTCGCTGGCGAAAGACGATGCACGGATCGACTTGCAAAACGCGCTGGGCGGCGAAGGCGTGGTACTGCTCAGTTCTTCCGATTCCACCGAATTATCCTATGAGCGACCAAGCGGCGAATTATCCGTTTATACCCACTATTTGCTGGAAGGCATCCGCACTGGCGCGGCGGATCGAGACGAAGACGGCAAAATCACGGTGCGCGAAGCACACGACTATGCCTACGAAAAAACCCACGAAGAAGCCCCCGTCATGCACCCGCGCCTGTTCACTGGCGAAAAAGACGCGCCCATTGTGTTGTCCCAAGCACCGCGCACACTGGCGTTGCAACGCTATCAACGCGAAGTGGAGGAATGCGCCAAACACAGCAACAGCGAACTCAATCCGATAGCAAAAATATTGCTGCAAAAACACCGCGAGAAACTGCAACTCAGCGAAGCCGAAGCAGTACGCATTGAACAGCGCGTGTTGCAGCCCTTGCGCCGCCGTGCTGACAATGTGCGCGAATTCTCTGAAGCCCTAGCCTATGCTTGGGAAAATCAGCAACCCAGCGCGGACAATCAATATCTGCTGAATAAGTTGCAAAAAACTTTAGGCTTAGAAGATGAAGACATCGCGCATCTGCTCGCGCCTTATCAAGCGAGACAGCAAGCCCTGTCCTTAGCGGCAGAACAGCACCGCCAGCAACAAGCCGAAGCGCAAGCCAAGCAACAAGCAGCACTTGAAGCCAAACGCCAACAGGAAGCAGAAGCCGAACGTCAAGCCGAAGAACAATGCCGTCAGTCAAAAGCAGAAGCTCTAGCCAAGCAACAAGAAGCAGCGCTTGAAGCCAAACGCCAACAGGAAGCGGAAGCCGAACGTCAAGCCGAAGAACAACGCCGTCAGTCAAAAGCAGAAGCTCTAGCCAAGCAACAAGAAGCAGCGCTTGAAGCCAAACGCCAACAGGAAGCGGAAGCTAAACATCAAGCCGAACAACAACGCCGTCAGTCAAAAGCAGAAGCTCTAGCCAAGCAACAAGAAGCAGCGCTTGAAGCCAAACGCCAACAGGAAGCGGAAGCTAAACATCAAGCCGAAGAACAACGCCGTCAGTCAAAAGCAGAAGCTCTAGCCAAGCAACAAGAAGCAGCGCTTGAAGCCAAACGCCAACAGGCAGCAGAAGCTAAACGTCAAGCCGAAGAACAACGCCGTCAGCAACAGGCCGAAGCTCAAGCCGAGCAACAAATAGAGCTTGAAGCCAAACCCCAGCAATCGGAAACCACGCTGCCGCGCAAACTCTCCGCCTGGAATCCGCTGGATCAGGGGCGTTTGCTGTGGTGGCTATTATGGCAACCGCAAAACTTATTGGCATACCGTCAACAGCATGGAGAACGCGCTGAAAAAAACGTGGGCAAATGGCTGGTCAGCAGATTGATTTGGCTGCCTTGGTTGCTGCCCTTGCTAGGTTTAAGTATTGAAGGTGGGCTGCCCGCCACAGATACGGCTTGGTCGGTAGAAAGCTACCGTATCTGGCTTGGCATCCTTGGCGCGGCTTGGTTACTCACTGGCCTCTTGGGTGATCGAAACGAAGAAAGTAGCGGCAGGGTGGCGTTCTTCGTAGAGTTCTTCGTAGAGTTCTTCGTAGCGTTCGGCGTGGCGTTCGGCGTGGCGGTCGTCGTGGCGGTCGGCGTGGCGGGCGGCGTGGCGGGCGGCGTGGTGGGGTTCGTG
>Ga0209575_10000168_pt1 | contig 68040 bp, 47 predicted proteins | sample Medcelwee11metaG_FD_187172 | JGI IMG/M metagenome (GOLD analysis project Ga0209575, IMG submission 187172) | Freshwater pond sediment microbial communities from the University of Edinburgh, under environmental carbon perturbations - Medium... | ecosystem: Environmental > Aquatic > Freshwater >... | reverse complement strand
CCCGTCGAGCTGGCGGCCACGTCCGCCAAGGGCAACGCCTTCGTGCCGCGCCTGTATGCGGCCACGAAGATCGAAGACCTCGAGGCCAACCAGGGCGACTCCGCCAAGGAAGAGCTCGTCGACCTCTCCAAGCGGTTCGCCGTCGCGAGCCGCTACACTTCCCTGCTCGTGCTCGAGAGCGCGGCGATGTTCAAGGCCTTCGGCATCGACAGAAACACCTCGACCGCTCCGATGTGGACGGGGGAAGAGGCGAGCGAGAGCAGTGGGGCCGACGGCACCACCGAGTACGAGACGGACGACGAGGACTCGGCCGGGGGCCCCCTCGCGCTGGGCGGGGCCGGGAGCGGGAAGAAGGATTCAAGGGCAAAGTCCGCGCCCGCGGCGGACATGGCGGAAGAGTATGCCCAGCCGCCGATGCCGGCCGCCACGTCGACGATGGCGTCGCCCCCGCGTTCCGCGCCTCCGGCCAAGGAGCCGAGTTGGAGAGACGAGGAGCGGTCTCGGCGAGGTCCCGGCATGGTCCCGATGCGACGGGTGTGGGACCGCAAGGCGACGATCGGTGCGGACACGTCGTCCACGGTGGAGAACGCGTCCAACGAGATCGCGAGGATGGAGCGCGAGGTGTCGGACAATCCGGACAGCCGCACGCGTCTCGAGAAGCTGCTGGGGTTGTACGCGGTGACGGGGCAGGTGGACCGGGCGTCGGAGATGGCGGAGCGCTGGGCGAAGCGCGATGCCCTCGACCCGGGCGCGCTGATCGCCCGTGCGGAAGTGGCGGCGCGGCGGGGCGACCGGACCCGGGCGATCCGGATCCTTGGCGGCCTGGCGGACGTTCGCCCTGGTGACTCCGACACCCAGAAGTGGCTGGCGGGGCTGCACGAAGCCGCGGGGGAAAACGACCTCGCGTGCTCCCATCGCATCGCGCTGGCGAGCCTGCGCATGAAGGACGCCTCGATCGTGGCGGACGCCATCCGCTGTGCCCGGGACACGCAGCGCAGCCTGCTGTCCTCGACCCTGCAGTCCGACGTCGAGAGCTCGGTCCGAACGGCTCTGGACCGCGAGCTTGCGAAGCCCGCACCGGAGAACAAGCTGCGAGGCGACGTGCAGGTCGAAGCCACGTGGGACGACGACGTGGACCTGGACGTGGCGCTCATTGGACGCAACGGCCAGCGATACTCGTAGCTGGGAGATCCGAAGGCGCGGGTGACGTCGCGGGATGCGACCTCCACGCGACGAGAGACCCTGGCGGTGTTCAACGCGCCGAAGGGCGACTACGTGGTCGAAGTGACGCGGGCAGGGCAGGATGGGCGGGACGCGCCGGTGCGCGGGACGCTGAAGATTCGCGCGGCGGGAACGACACAAGTGATTCCCTTCGTGCTGTCGGGGCCTCGCACGGACGCGGCTCGCGTGCGGATCTACTACACATCACGGCTCGTGCCTGTGTCGGGGTGGTGAGGGTCGACGAACCCTCACCGCGACTCGAACACCCGTAACGACGGCAGCTCGATCGCCGTCAGAAATCCCCCCCTCCCACATCCTGTGTCGATTGCCACGACCGAGCTTCGCATCCACGCGTCCGTCGGGTCGTCCGGCGTGTAGGTCGAAAGGTCGGGAAGGGTCTCCGTGGGCGTGTGGCCGCACACGACGCGCTTGCCCTCGTACTGCCGGAAGAACGCTTCACTGCGCTGCCAAAGCATGGGACGGGGGTCGGCGAGGTCCTTCGGATGGGGAAACTGCCCGTCGACCATGGGCAGCCCGGCATGCACGTAGATGGCGTGCTCGTCTTCGTACCAAATCGGCAACGACCGCATCCACGCGACGTGTTCGTCGGGGAAGAAGCTGCCAGAGACGAGGGCGTCCCACTCCGGTCGTGCGGGCAGCGTACCCGGCGCTGGCTTGCCCGTGTAGGAGCGGAGGGTGTCCCAGCAGCCGTTGCCTTCCGGCAGGACGAACTCCGGCCACCCGCGCTCGCGCACCACGAGCCAGGCGTCCTCGTGGTTGCCCCGAAGACATACGACCTTCGCGGGCGTGTACCGGGTCAAGGTCATCATCGTGTGAACGACCTCGCGAGACCAGTCCCCGCGATCGACGTAGTCTCCCAGAAACACGAGGGTGTCCGCGGGGGTTTGCGACGGCAAACGTTGCAGCAGGGTGCGCAAGCGCACGAAGTCGCCGTGGATGTCACCGATGGCAAAGGTCCGACCGGTCATCGGGCCAACCTATCGTACACCTCGTGCCCTGGGCGAAGTCGGAACTGCCTCGAGGCACCACGCCCTTCGCACACAGTCGATCCCGTAGTCCATCGCCCACCCGGCGGAACGTCCCTCCCAGGACTCCGCGCGCGCGATCGTCTCGCGGAACGTCTTGCGTCGCTCGGCCCTCTCACGGTCCCGGATGAACTCCTGGCATTGCGGGGACCCGGCCCGAAAGTTGCGACACACAGAAGCCCTGCGGGCGTGGATGGAGCAGTCGTTGGGCGCCCCTGGCAGGCCCAGATGGATGCAGGCCCCGTTCGGCCCGATCGCGAACGCCATCTCGCCGAAGTGCCCTTCGGTCAGCGATTCGATCAGGTGTTCCTGCCCGTCGCGACGCCACACGGCGACATCCTCCTGTGTGACCAGGATGGTGCCGGGCCGCTGATGGCAGCAGGCTCCGCAACGAAGGCAAGGGGGGTCAGCCAAGCCCGAACCATGGCACGGGCAGGGTGGAACCGCACCGATTTTTGCCGCGGTGCCCAGCACCGTGATGCCAGTTGACGCGAGACCGAGGGTTGGGGCATCTGTAGCTGCACATGACCACGCACGACGCCCACGATCCCGCTTCCCACGACCCCGCCACCCCCGCTGACCATGGCGAGACCCATCACGAGGAGGTCTTGCCGGAAGAGCCCAAGACCCCGCTGTGGGTCACGGCCTTGGGAGTCGCCTTGCTCGTGGGCGGAGGGCTCGTGTACCTCGTCGTGCACGAGCCGACCGTGGAGGCGGAGCCGGAAGGGACTGCGGAGCCGGCGGCGTCCGTCGAGGCGCCAGCGAACGTGGTTCCTTCGGAGCCGCCGCGTGAGCGCCCCAAGGGACTGCGCATGGCGCCTCCCGGCGCATCCGACGGGCCGCCCCGGCGCCTTCCTCCGAACCTGCGCATGCTTCGGCCCCCGAGCGAAAACCCCTGAACTGTGGGGGCGAGCCCGGGCCGGAAGAGAAACCACAGAAGTCGCAGAGGGCACAGAAGGCAGAGTGATTTGGTGTTTTCTAGGCCCTTGCGCGGATAGCCTCAGCCCGAGCCCGAGCCCGAGCCCGAGCCCCGGGTCGGTACAAATTCGCCGACGTAGGGACTCGACATCGTCGCGTCCAGCGTTGTGCGCGGCACCGCCGCGCCTGACCACAGAAGGGGATGGTTCAGGGGACGCAGACGTCGGCGGAGGTGGCCGACGCGGTGCTCGTGCCGATGTAGCGGCCCATGGACTGGGCGGTCGTCCCGGGCAGGTCGGCGCAGTAGCCATTCTCGACGCTGGACTTCGGCACGCACTGCCCGGAGTTGCCGTCGAGGCTCACGCAGAAGGTGGGCGCCATTCCTGCCTTGTCGGGGCAGTAGCCGTTGCAGGCGAGTGAGCAGTACCCACCGCCCTCGAAGGTTTGGCAGAACCCTGCTTCGGTCGCGTCAGTGAAGTTGCAGTCGTCGTGGTCCTCGCACTTCGTCCCGACGAACGGCGTGGCCGCGGGCTTCTGCCCGTTGAGCCGCGGGAAGGTCGCGGCATCGTTCAGACCGACGAACGTGAAGCCATCGTTTTCGAGCTTGGTGAGGATGCCGTCGAGCACACCGGCGGTGTACGCGTGCACGTCGTGGAAGAGCAGGACGCCGCCGCCCTTGGAGCGCGCCTGGCTCAGCACGTAGCCGGCGATGTCGCTGCGGTACGCGGTGGGGACGTGCTGGAAGGTAGCGGGGTCACAGTAGCCTACGCCGCCGCGCGACGCGCCGTAGCACCAGTCCGCGGAGTCGATGTGCCAGCCGGTGATCGCGTAACCGTAGGACCGCACCGTCTCGGCCGTGGCGCAGGAGGAGGAGCCGTAGGGGAAGCGGAAAAAGGCGGGCTTGACCCCGAGGTCGAGCAGGATCTGGTGCGTTCCCTCGATCTCCGTCTTGAGGGTCGAGGCGGACACGGTCTTGAGGTTCTCGTGGTTCTGGGAATGGTTGCCGATGATGTGCCCCGCCTCGTGCATGCTCGTGAGCAGCGCACGGTGCTGGGCCGTCCGCACCGCCTTACCGTTGATGAAGAACGTGGCCGTGGCGTTGTGCGCGGCCAAGACGTCGAGCACCAGCGGCGTGTTGTCGAGGTGCGGGCCATCGTCGAATGTGATGGCGATGCGCTTGTTGAAGCCGCTCTGGTCCGGAAGGACCACGCCCGAACATCCCGCGCTGTCGGTCTTGCCCGACGCGTTCTCTTCGTAGGCTTCGTTCCATAGCTGGGACTCGTCGTCGCCGGGCTCCGCGGGGTCGTTCTCGGTGTCCGCAGACGAGCAAGCGATGGCAAGGGGAAGGGGAAGAAGGAGAGGGGCAACCCAACGCATGGCGCTATTCATGGCTTTTGTCCTCCCGGGCGGGGGCTCCAGGGCACGCAAACGGGCGGCCTGGGTTCAAGAAGAGTGGAATAATAGCGCAGTCTGCGAATTGTGTCTCCGGAAAATCGGGTCGCATGTGGGTGGGGAGGCGAGGCCGGGGCCGGTTGCGTCCCGGCCGCGGTTCGCGCAACCTTGCTGGCGTGACGCGCGACAAGCCCTCCGAATTACGCCCCAGCGACCCGCCCGCCGGTCCCCCCGTCATCGTGGTGGCCGACGACGACCGGGTCACGCGGGACACGATCTGCTCGATCCTCACGCGAGCGGGCTACCTGGTCACACCGGCCAATGACGGACAGGAGGCGGTGGAGATCGTGGGGCAGGGTGGGGTGGACCTTGTGCTCTTGGACATCCTGATGCCCCGGCTTGGGGGGATCGAGGCGTGCCGGATCATCAAGAGCGTGACGGGCGATGCCTTCGTGCCGGTGATGTTGGTCACGGTCAAGACCGACACGGCCAGCCGGGTCGAGGGCCTGAAGATCGGGGCGGACGACTACATCACCAAGCCCTTCGAGGAGCGGGAGATGATCGCGCGCATCGAGGCGATGCTGCGCATCAAGCGGCTCAACGACCACCTCGTGTCCGTGAGGCAGAAGCTCGAGCGGCTCAGCGTGTACGACGAGCTCACGGGGCTCTACAACTTCCGGTACCTGCATACGCGCCTGCGCGAGGAGTTCAAGCGTGCCGAGCGGTACCACGAGCCCCTCGCCTGCGTGGTGATCGACGTGGACAACCTGCGCATGCACAACGAGCGTGGGGGGCAGGCCCTCGGCGACGCGATCCTCCGCGGTGTGGCGGACAGCGTGCGGCGCTGCGTGCGGGAGGTGGACGTGGTCGCGCGGTACGGGGGCGAGGAATTCCTGGTGATCCTGCCGTCGACGCACATGGCCGGTTCGGTGGCGGTGGCGGAGCGGATCTGGCGTGAGGTGCGGGGCCGGGTGTTCGTGGGAGAGCCCGGCGGGGTCGCGAGCCGCGTGGCGGTCACGGTGGGCGTGGCCATGTATCCCTCTCCGGATATCAAGACGAAGGAGGCGCTGCTGCGTGCGGCGGACACTGCGCTCATGAACGCCAAGCGCGAAGGAGGAGACCGGGTCTGCGTGTTCCAGCAGCACGGAACCGTCTACACCCCGGACCTCGTCCCGGTCGTGCGCCGTCCCGACGCCCCCGTGCGGGACCGCAGCGTGAGTGACTCCTCCCCCCCGTCGTCCCGATCCAAGCCGTGAGCCTCTCCAGCCATCCCACCGCACCGCGCTCCACGCCTTCCGTGTACCCCACGGGGCCTACCCGCGTGTTGATCGTTTCGGCGGAAGCCTCCCGACGCCGCTCCCTGGCTCGCGCTCTCATCGACGAGCACGAGGTGCTCACCGCCGAAGACGAGGCGGTGGGCCTGTCCCTGCTCGCCAACACCCCAGCCGACGTCGTGGTGCTCGACGCCCTCGGTCGGAAGCTGCAGCCCGACCCGCTCGAAGGGTTCTTCGCTTGCTGCCCGGGCCTGGAGTTGATCCTGCTGGGGGAGGAGAATCCCGATACGGATACATCCGTCACCTCCCGGGCATTCCTCACCTTGCCCAGGGGGCTCGACACGCCCGAGCAAGTCGCCCGGATCACCCGTCGCGCTTGCGAGCGAAAGATGCTGGTCGAGCGGGCCCGACGCCTCGAGCGCAAGCTGGACCAGCAGGACCCCGCGGTGGAGATCGTCGGCGCCTCCCGGGCCATGGATCCGGTCTTCGAGCTGGCCCACGCCGCCGCGGTCGTCACGACCCCCGTCTTGCTCGTGGGAGAGAGCGGGACCGGCAAGGAGCTGCTCGGCCGCGCGATCCACCGGCAAGGGCGTCGCGCTTCCGGACCGTTCGTCGCGCTCGAGTGCGCCGCCGTACCCGCAGACCGCATCAACCGGGAGCTGTTCGGCCCGCCCCCTGGGGCGCGCACGATGCCCCTCGCGCTCGCCGCCGACGGCGGCACGCTCCTGCTCGCAGACGTCACCGCGCTGCCACCAGAGTCCCAGGCACGCCTCACCCGCCTCCTGCAACATGGGGAAGTCGAGGAACCGTCCGGGCAAACGCGGACGGTGGACGTGCGCGTCATCGCGACGTCGTGCGTGGAGGTGAAACCGCTGGTGGACGCGGGGACCGTGCGCCGGGACCTGTACTTTCACCTGAACGCGATCGTGATGCGAGTCCCCCCGCTGCGACGGCGACGGGAGGATGTGCCGCTGCTGGCGTATCACTTCCTGCAGCGCCACGCGCAGCGCCTGGGCCGGCAATTCGAGCGGATCAGCGCGGAAGCGATGCGGATGCTCCGAGACCACCGATGGGCCGGGAACGTGCGCGAACTGGAGAACGCAATGGGGCGGGCCGTCGCGCTCTCGCGAGGCGACGTCATCGTGCCGTCGGACCTCGCGTTCCTCCGCGAGGAGCAGGCGTCGTCCGTGGTGTTGGAGCCCGGCCCCGCGCCGCGAGAGACCGCGTTCGACCCGTCGCTGCTGGAGCTTCCCTACCCGGAGGCGAAGAAGCAGGCGGTCGCGGCGTTCGACCGGGCGTACGTGCGGGAGGTGATGCGACGCACGGGGGACAACGTGTCCGAGGCGGCGCGGCAGAGCGGGTTGGATCGGTCGAACTTCCGGCGGGTGATGAAGAAGGCGGAGTAGGGCGTCCCTGCGCTCAGCGGCAGTGCAAAGCGAGGCCGTCCACGAGCGCGCCGGTGCGTGTGTACAGGCCATCGACGAAGGTGCCTGTCGGGCATTGGCTCGTGGTCTGGGTGCCGCCCGTGCCTCCGACGAGGATGCTCACGGAAGTGGAAGCGGTACCGGACACCTGCTTGCAGCTCATGGTATCGATGCGATCGACCAGGGCACCGGAGCGGAGGGTGAGGCGGTGGATGGCGCGCCCGATGGGGCACCACTTGGTAATCATGTTCGCGGGCAGCGACTGGGCGAAGCGCGGATACGAGACGGACCTGGCGGGCAGGTCGTTGCTCTCGGGACCGACGAAGGTGATGTCGCCGCTCTTCGGGGCCTGGCCGGCAGCGACGATGTCCCGGTCGGCACAGAGCAAGCCGACGTAGCCCACGACGCCCTTGTCCGCGCGCTGGGTGGTTCCGATGGCGACGGTGCCCTCAGGGCAGGTCGGGGCCTCGGCGTGTCCTCCTGCGCCGCCCTTGTAGGCGAGATACCCGGCAGCCTGGTCGGAGCAGATGGGAGCGAGTCCCGTGACGACGCGCAGGTCGTTGGTCCTGGCTTCGAACCCGGTCAGCACCTCGAACGGACCGCAGTAGGAGCCGGTGTTGACGCCGGGAAAGAAGGCTGCACCGCCGACCGACGCAAGGAAGCTGGAATTCGAGGGCGAGCCCGCGGCGACGGAAGCGAAGTCCTGGCAGCGGAAGGTGAGGCCGGTGATGCGCTCCGCCGGGTCCTGGGCGTTGTTGTTCTCTTCGCGGGCGTTGACGCCGACAAGGACGGAGCCCGCGCTGCAGGTACGCTCGAAGGCCGAGCCTCCCGAGCCGCCGAACTCGTCGGTCCAGTAGGCGTCACAGCCAGCGGCGCCCGAGAAGCAGGAGAGGGCTGCGCACTTGAGCCCGAGTCGGTCGATGAGGGCCCCGGCGCGGCCCCGGACACCGACCGCCACATAACCGGGATCGCAGGTGAGCGCACCAGACGGGTTGGCCGCCGTGTCGGCTCCTCGGGGAATGCCGACTGGAGCGGGGCAGGTGTTGGTGGAGCCCACCCTGGAACCGGGGTCCGAGTCGCACGCCGCAGGGATCCCGTCGCCGTCGATGTCATCCCGACGCGACTGCAACCAGAGGCTGTTGACCCGCACCGTCTCACGCTGGTTGACGGTCATGTTCGCGGTGTAGGCCACGGGCGCGCGGTCGACCCGGTTCTGCGTCGTGCTCACGAGGTGCTTGACGCGGTACTGGGTGAGGTTCGGTCCAAAGAAGAAGTCCTTGTACCCGAAAACGGGACCACCCGAATCTCCTGGCTCCGAGAAGCCAAGGTCGCTGTCGAGTGTCTGGTACCCGTCGCGAGGCCCCTGGCAGTTGAAGATGCATCCCGGCGTGGCATTCACGAACGCGACCGGGGCGAACTGCCGCGTTCCCAACGTCCTCCCGCCGACAATCTCGTAGTGGCTGACGACCCGCTTCGGACGCAGCATGGGGGGCGTCATCTCGTAGGTGGCAAGCACCTCGGGCGTCAGCGACGGGACGAAATACAGACTGTGATCATGCATCGCAGGCCAGTCGTCCAACCGGACGCCCGATGCGATCTGCTTGTCGTTCTCGACCGTCCACCAGGGGAGTTGGTAGGGGGCGTCGAGGTACGGGTTGCCGTACCAGTCGGCGACGGTATGGGTTTCGTTGGCCCACTCGATGCGAAGCGGCTGGCCTCGACCGACACAGTGGCGCGCTGTCAGGACCGCGTAGGGACCGAGCACCGTTGCCGTGCAGCCCCCGATGGTGCTGGTCGTGTGCATGACCTCCGGGTAGAGGCCGGCGGTGGGAGACGCTGGCTCGGACGATACGGTGGCGCTGCCCCCGCTCGAGATCTCGAAGGACTCGGACTCGAGGGTTTCGTCCTCGAGCTCGAGGGACTCGGCGACACACCCGACAGCGGCCAGACTCGCGAACAGACAGACAGCAACGAGAGCATTCTTACGCATGACGAACCTCATGAAAGAAGGGGATAGATGGGCGTGGAAATCCCACGCGGCGTCCGTGCTCGGGGTGCTCACGGACGGCGGCGGGCTCGATTGCACTGCTCGTGCCACCGGATGGGGACCCTTCGTCGCCTGAGAATCCAGGGCACCCCTAGAACGTGAGGTATCCGTCGGGGTGTGCGCGCACGTGCGCTGTGCCGGGGCGCACAGTCGCAGACCGCACATCAATCGCAATGGCAGCGACGAAACCCGTGCTCGTGGTCCACGCACGAAGGCGTCTTCCCGCTGCAGAAGTTGGGCGGGCATTCCGAAGGCGACTCGCACAGGACGGTCTCCCCCGTGAGCCGGCCACAGTGCGAGGAGAACATCTCCCCGCTGCACCACTCCCCGGGGGCACAGCTCGCCAAGCCCGAGCACTCGTAGACAGTCGCTCGCGCGTCCTCGTTCGGCGCCGTGCAGTCACGCGCACACGTCGGCGTCTGGAAGTTCTGCGAGCAGCACACCGGAGCGTCCTCCCCGCACACCACACCCCCACAACGAACCTTCGCGTTCGCCAAACGACAACCACCGCCGACACAACGAGTCCCGCGCGTCACACACGTCTCCCCCACGCAGCTTTCCCCGAAGTCGCACACCGAATCCCCCGTCGCGGAGCCAGGAACGCAAACCCGCGCCCCAGCGCCGCTCCACAGCCATTGCCCACAGCAAACCTGCCCACGCGGACAGTCCGTCGAGTCGTCGCAGAGCAGGACCCCTGTGACCGTATCGCTGGAGAGCACCCGCTTGCAGGCCTCGATGTTCGCCTCCAAGAGACCCGACAGGTCTCCGGAAGGTGGCCCCCCGGGCAACGTTGGCGGAGCGGTCACTCCCGCAGCGTCGGCCAGAGGCTGTCGAGGGGCACAAGCGTAGGTCTCCGACCCCTGCGAACAGCACACTTCCGCGGCCGTGTCGCAAGAACGCGTGCCGCCACACGCCACCCGTTGTGTGGAAGGGTTGAAGGGAGGCTGTGCGGTCACCGCTTCCGCGCTCGAAGCCCCGGGCCCCACGACGACAGGCCCCTGGGGCGACGACCGCGGCGCCCCGCAAGCAGCAGCCGAAACCAAGGCGACAACCCAGCACAGAGCACGTGTCCTCATGACCGCATGCTACGTCAACCTCACGCGTTCGTCCCGCACCTACGCGTCCAACCGATCCGCCAGCGCCTCCGCCGCACGAATGGCGAGGGCCATGATCGTCATCTGCGGGTTCGCCCCGATCGAGCTCGGCACCACGCTCCCATCGCACACGACCCACTCGTTCCCGCCGCGCACCCGCCCCACCTCGTCCACCACGCTGCTGGCGGGGTCCACTCCCATGCGCGCGGTGCCCATCGGGTGGTACGCTGACAGGTCCAGGTCGGAGGCAGCGAGCGGGCGGGCGTCGAGAATGCGGCTCCCCTGACGCGCGGCCACCTCGTCCATCCCGTATATTCCTGGCAGCACCGTGTGGGCGCCGCCCTGGAAGAGCACGTCGAACAGCACGCGGAGGCCGAACGAGAACTGTGTCATGTCCGCAGCTCCGACGTCGTAGCGAACGAGCGGCAATCCGCGGACGTGGCCGAGAACGCGGCCCCGGGAGGTGTCCCGTACATTGAAGCCGAAGGCGAGCATGTGAGGGTATTGCTCGAGCCACTCGACGTACCTGGGCCCGATGGCGTGCAGGGATATCGCGGTGACCTCGAACGGGAGACCCGCGGTCTCGAAGAGCAATCCCTGCCGGCGAAGACCTTCGAGCCCGTAGCCCTGGGGAACGCAGGCATCCATGCCCACGTGAAACGGGAAGACACCGAGGGCCCCGACGGCAGGGTGGATGGTGAGTTGGCGACCGAGCATCGGGTGGCGCAGCCCGGCCGCGCGTAGCAATGAAGGCGTACGCAGCGCGCCTGCCGCCATGACCAGCGATCGGGCGCGAACCGACACGGACCGTCCCTCCGCGGATCGGGCGTGAACGACGGTCTCGTGGCCTTCGGTCCTGATTTCGTGAACCCGCGCGTGGGTGAAGAGCATGGCGCCCGACTGGAGCGCAGCAGGGATCATCGCGATGTCCGCCGAGCGCTTGGCGCCTGTGGGGCATCCGAAGCAACAAGCGGCCTGACCGTCACACCCGGGCGCGTTGCGCATCAGCGGCCCGTGGGCGATCCCGACGCGCTCCGCGCCTTGTGCGATGACCGTGGCGGGGACGCCGAGGAGCTTGGCATCGGGCACGCCCACCTCGAGCCACGATTCGACCCTTTCGAAGTACGGGTCGAGGTCCTGCGGCCCGAAGTGCAGCCCATGTTCCTCTCGCCAGTGACCAAGGATCCAGGGCGGCGTGCGCAAGCACGTCCCGGCGTTGATGGTCGTCGTGCCGCCCACCGCTTCGCCGGTGGGCAAGAAAATCGAGGCGTTTCCCACGGTGTACTGCAGCCCAAGAGAGGCGTAGATGGCCGCGGAGCGGACCAGCACCGACCCTGCGTAGTCGTTGCGTCCGAGGAACTTGCCGGCCTCGAGGATGACCACGGCGAGGCCTCTGGAAGCGAGTGTGCGCGCTGCGGCCGCGCCTCCGGCACCGCTGCCCACGATGACCACGTCGGCTTCGATGGATTCGTCGGCGCCAGGTTGGGCGAGGTCGACGACCTGGGACATCCATCGAGGAGGCTTTTCGAGAACGGGCCCTGGGAGAGGTCGGCCCCCGCACCGCTCGACGAGGGCTGGGTCGGCGTAGTGAGCCCCCTTGAGGGCCACCATCAGGGCACGGAAGGCGTTGCGTTGGTGGGGGGAAGGGCTTGTGCGCCAGGTCTCGAGCAGGGCGAGGCGACGGGTCGCGGGGACCGCGTCGAGGCTCTTTCGTCCCACGCGCAGGGCCTGCAACTGAGCGAGGCCCGCGAGTGCGCCCACGGCCACCCTGACCGGGGCGGGAGCGTGCTCGAGGGCGGACTCGAGCCTCCGAACCGTGACTTCTCCCCCTGCCGGCAAGAGCTTTCCGGCAGGCAGGGCACATTCTGCCACGGCAACGAGCGCGCTCCGCAGGGACTCCGGCCACCGGTCCATGCCCGGCATGGCACCACGTCGATGCCCCGGACGCAATGCGAGACGAGGTCCCCCAATCCGGAGCCATCGGGGTTGGCCGCAGATTCCGCAGAGAACCGCAGATAGTTTCGTTGCTTGTGCGGATGTGGGTAGGACCGGGCATCTGCTACGCTGCGGCATGTCCAACGCCGTTTGGATCCTCTCGCCCCTAGCCCTGCTCCTGGCATTCCTCAGCGTCCGACGCTTCGCCGGCCGCGCCCCCTCGCGCCATGTCACCGGCGTGGTAGTGAGCCTGGCCTCGCTGGTCTACTTCGCAATCACCGCGGGGCTCGGCGTCTTCTAGGTCGCCCGACAGCAGCTTCCCTTCTTCGAGCCGCATTACCTCTTCGGCTACGCGGCCGTCGTGCTCGTCACCGTGCACGTCGTCTGGAACGCGCCCATCGTGCTGCGAACGTTCCGCGGTCCGCCGAGGCGACGGGGCTTGCGTCCCGCCCCGGCACTGCCTCGCTGGCTGCTCTTCGGACTCCTGCTCGCCGCCGTCGGGTGCGGGGCATTCACCGCGGGAAAGCACTACGGCGCGACTGCCCCACAGCACCCTCCGACCGCGGCGCAGACTCCCACGCAAACCGCTGACGTCGTCCGCTGGTATCACGAAATTTCCTCGGAATCGCGGGTGGGCACCTGGACGCGGGCGCCCGCCCTCGCCTGGAAGAAGCCCCCCACGTACAAGGAATACCCCTCTTCCCTCCCACGGGTCCCCCTTCCCGCCCGGGTGGCGCACTTCGTGACCCTGGGACATCGATAGAGGGCTACTCGGTGTCGCAGGAATCGTGGAGGGGGTCGGTTTCCGTGGGACAGGCGGGAGGGTCGCCCGGCTTGGGCGCCACGCCGGTGAACCGCACGGGAAGGGCAGTGACCCGGGCCCCGAGGGAGAGGAAGGAGCAGGTCTGTGCCGGGTCGGACTTTCCCTCCGCCGGAAGGTCCGCGAAGGCGCAGACCAGGCGTTTGACCTTGGGGTACTGCGGGTCATCCATGCAGAAGTCGACCCCCACAAACGTCTTCACGATGGCAGGAACGAGCCCCAAAAATGTCCGCGCCTCCAGCCTCGCGGAGAGAATCCCCTGGTCGAGCCGCCAGGCCTTGCTGAGCGGGTCCTGCACCATCTTGGCCGTCAGCGTCACGTTGTGAACCTGCGTCGGGACTTGCAAGAAGTTGACGGTGACCATCTCGTCGAAGCGCGCCACCAGCGTGTAGTTGTTGATGTAGGCTTCCCGCGCGGCGAACCGTGCCGAGAGAGGCCAGGGGAAGAAACCCCCGGCGGGTGGCTGGCCTGTCCACCCGTCCACGGAATCCGGCGTCACCGCCCACCCGTCGGTCCCGTCCCAGGTAGGCGCCTCCCCGGGCGTCGTCCGCTCCCCGGGGTCGTACCACTCCACCGTCAAGTGCTCGTCGTCAGGCTTGCCCGAATAACCAATGATTCGCAGCAACGCCATCGGCAGGCTCCGGCCCGTCCGCAGGTAGTCGTTGATCCCCTTGGACGAGATCACATTGGCCCCGATGATGTTGACCTGCTCGGCGATGAGCCTGCCCACTCCGTTGTCCCGTCCCCCGAGCCCGTCGGAAGTGTCCCCTCCGGCCCACGACGGCGACGCGCACGTGATCCCGCTCGTGAGCGTCGTGCACACCCCATCGAGGTTGTACCCGGTGGAAGCCCAGGCGGGTGGCTCCTCGTACTCACCGAAGTCCATCGTGTTGATGGCCACCTCGAACGTGAACTGGTCCCCCGCGTTCTTGACCGAGGGGGCGGGCGGCGGGACGGCAGAGTCGGCGCACGAGAGCAGGCTCGACGGAACGCAAACCTTGCGCGAGACGTCGCAGGTCGCGTCGTCGAACCGAGCGCAGTCGGCGTCGGACAGGCATTGCTCGGCCTCGCCCATCGTCAGGGAGCAGGCGAACAGCGAGAAGAGGCCCACCAACCCGACGGCTCCGGTCGCTGACAGCGAGCAGCGAGGGCGTGCGCTTGGTACGACGGGCGGGCGAATCATGCGGGTTCCGAGGGTCTGGGATACCCTACCGGAGGGACGGGGGCGCCGCAACGGGCGACGAAGCCGTGAATCGGCTGGGGCGAAGACATCAGAAACGGCGCTGTCGGGTAGACGTTTCCATGCGGGTCATCGATCGCGGACCATGGCGGTTTCGGGCCTGTACGAACGCGATTGCCCTGCACGCGGTCGGATCGAAATCATCATCGTAAGAATGGGCCGTCGCTTTCGCATCGGCAGCAGCTCCTTCCCACGAGGAAGACGCACAACCCGCCGCCACGCCGCTACCCACATCCGCACAAGCAACGAAACCATCTGCGGTTCTCTGCGGAATCTGCGGCCAACTCCGATGCCGCCGGGTCGGGGCCCCTCTCGCGTCGTTGCCCCCCGCAAGGCGGAGCGTTATGGTCGCTCATCGCTAGCCTCGCAAGGAGAAGCACGATGATCGAGCAGCGCATCCTCGGCGCGATCGCAATCGCAACCGCATTGGGCGTGGGGGTCGGGTGTGATGACGAGAAGAAAGCGCCGGCAGCCGAACCGGCGCCGGTGGTCTCGGCGGCACCCGAGCCTGAGCCGACGGAGGAAGCCCCACCCGCGGTGGCCAAGCCCACGCCGACGCCGCTCGTGAACGAGATGGTGCTCATTCCCGCGGGCAGCTTCACCATGGGTTCCGACGACGGCGCGAAGGACGAGAAGCCCCCGCGTAAGGTGACGGTAAAGGCCTTCGAGATCGACGTGCACGAGGTCACCTTGCGGTCGTACATGGCGTGCCTCAACGAGGGGAAGTGCACGTACCCCGACTACGACAGCTTCTGCAATTGGGGCAAAGAGCACCGCTACGACGACCCGATGAACTGCCTCGACTGGGATCAGGCGAAGGCGTACTGCGCGTCGGTGGGCAAGCGCTTGCCCACCGAGGAGGAGTGGGAATACGCAGCGCGAGGCACGGACGGGCGGGTGTTCGGCTGGGGCAAAGCCGATCCGCCGAAGGGCATCTGCTACAAACGGTCGAAGAAGGGCACCTGCCGTGTGGATTCCGTGCCGGTCGACAGCCCCTTCGGCTTGCGTGGCATGGCCGGCAACGTCTGGGAGTGGACGTCGGACGGCTACAACGCGGACTACAGCAAGCCGCGAAGCAAGGAACAGATCGTGTACCGGGGCGCGAGCTTCCTCGAGGAGGAGCTGGAGGACCTGCGCGCGACCTCACGCAACACGCGCATCCCAAAGGTGCGCATGGACTATCTCGGCTTTCGCTGCGCTCGAACGCCAGGGGTGAAGCACAAATAAGCGCTGTGCGACCGCGTGGTGTGGCCTGAGCCATCTTGCCTCACCCATTTCGCTACGGTAACGTGACCGCAGGGATGCCACGGATGGTCGAGGTCGTCCCTGGGTTCGCTCCCCTCCGTGGGAAGCCGATGGAATCTGCGCACCACCTCAGTCCACGAACGATCGGGACGTACGACTTGCTCGCGGAGCTCGGGCAGGGCGGCATGGCAGAGGTGTACCTGGCCGTCGTGCGCGGCCCCGCTGGCTTCGTCAAGCTGCGCGTCATCAAACGCCTCAAGGCGGACCTGTCCCTCGACCCGGACTTCCAGACCATGTTCCTCGACGAGGCTCGCCTCGCCGCACGTCTCGACCACCCGAACATCGTCCACACCGTGGAGGTCCAGCAGGACTGCGGCGCGCCCTTCATCGCGATGGAGTACATCGAAGGCGAGTCGCTCCAAGCCATCCGTCGTGCCGCCCACGAAAGAGGCGGCCAGGTCCCCCTCGCCGTCGTCCTGCGCGTCCTGTCCGATGCCCTCTGCGGCCTGCACCACGCCCACGAAGCCTGCGACTTTGATGGCACCCCCTTGTGCATCGTCCATCGCGACGTGACCCCGCACAACATCCTCGTGTCCTACGAGGGGCACGCGAAGGTGGTGGACTTCGGCATCGCCAAGGCGCGCATCACCGCCTCTCACACCGCGAGCGGCGTGATCAAAGGCAAGATCACCTACCTGTCCCCCGAGCAGGCGAAGGGCGAGCCCGTCGACCGGCGCAGCGACATCTTCTCGGTCGGCGTGATGCTCTACGAGGCGCTGACCGGGCGAAGGATGTGGGACGACCTGGTGGACTACCAAGTGCTCACGCGCCTCGCGACGGGGGATGTGCCGTCGGTGGTAGCCAACGCGAGGGGCGTCCCCGAAACGCTCGTGCGGATCTGCGAGAAGGCGCTCGCGCTGCGACCCGCGGACCGGTTCGCGACGGCGGACGAGTTTCACGAGGCCATCGAGTCGTTCCTCGAAGAGTCGGACGTGCGCGTCTCTCACAGTGAAGTGGGAGGCGTGGTGGTGGACTTGTTCCGGGAGAAGCGGGCGACAACCCGCAAGGTCATCGAGCGCGAGCTGGCCGAGCTGCAACAAGGCGTCGCGAGCCCTGCCTTGCCCCAGCTCAGCCCTTGGGGTGCGCTGGGCTCGAGCCACCCGGACCGACGGGCCTCCACCGTTCTGGAGCCTGCCGCAAAGGCCTCGACACCCCCCGACCGCCTGGCCTCCACGGTCGAAGATGCTCCGATCGCGCGCGGTGGGCATCTCGGCAGAACCGACACCGTCGTGACCTCCTCGCCCAGCATGTCCGCCATGACCTCCCGCAGCAGAGCCGGCGTCCTGGGCGTCGCCGTCGTCGTGCTCGGGCTCGTGGCCGCCAGTGTGGCTTCCCTGACGTTGCGGTCTGCCGATCCTGACCCCGCGCACGCGCCCTCCCATGAGGATACCGCCAGGATCGACGTGTCGATCGCGACGGACCCGCCGCACGCGCACCTCTTCGTCGACGGGCAAGCTGTCGACGGCAATCCCTACCGAGGGAGCTTTCCGAGGGATCGGCGAAGCCACGCGATTCGCGCGGAGGCACCCGGGCACGAGCCGAAAACCGTGTGGGTTCCGTTTGCCGCGGACGTGACCTTGCGCGTCGATCTGCCTCCTGCCTCGGCGTCGGGTTCGTCGGAGCCGGTCGCACCAGCCGTTCCCCCCACGCCGGTGACGACACGCTCGCGAGATCAACGTCCCCTCGATCTGGACGACCCATGGAAGTAGGTTGGTGCCGAGCGGTTGCCCTCGGACTGATGGTGGGCTTGTGGGCCACGGCGGCAGCCGCGGTGGCAGCCGAGGAGCCCTCGGCAGCGGATGTGAAGGAGGCGCGAGTTCGGTACGACCGCGCCATCCAGCTCTACCGTCAGCGCGCGTACGAGTCGGCGCTGGTGGAGTTCCAGAAGGCGTACGAGCTCGCCCCGAGCTACCGCATCGATTACAACATCGCGCAGGTCTACCAGGAGCTGGGGGACCCCGCGGGGGCCCTGCGATCGCTGCATCGCCACCTGCGAGACGGGGGGGACCAGCTAACGGGCACCAAGCGAAAGCGTGCAGAGCAGGAGCTTGCCGGCCTGCGCACCAAGGTAGCGGAGATCGTGATCCGGACGAACCTCGAGGGCGCCGAGGTCACGGTGAACGAGGTAGTCCTGGGCACGACGCCCCTATCCGATCAGGTATGGGTCAATCCGGGTCGGCACCGCGTGCAGGTGACGTATCCCGGACGAATCCCCGCCGGCAGGGTCATTGCCGCCGTGGCGGGTGAGACGGTGGAGGTAGAGCTCACGCTCGTGGACCCGGCGCAGCCCGAGCCGCGACCTGCACCGGCGGTCACGCGGCCGGCCGTGATCCCTTCGGCGCAGCCGCGGCGAGAACCGGCTCCGACGTGGATCGGGTGGACGGCGACGGGCGTGTTGGCCGCGGGGGCCGTGGTAACAGGCGTGCTGCATCTTTCCGCCAAGAACGACTACCGAGCGGAGCGTGACAGTCTGGGATCGGACCCTGGGGCCAAGCAGGACGCGTTGGTGGCGGCGCACGACCGGGCCAGCAACTATGCGTTAGCAACGGACATATTGGCTGCGACGGCGTTGGTGGCGGGGGGCGTCACCCTGTACGTGACGTTGCAGGAGGGCGACGCCGCCGAGACGTCGATCGGTGTGGGGCCTGGGACCGTGGCTTGGTCTGGGCGCTTCTGAGAACGCGATCCTTCGGATTCCCAGGTTGCGCGCCCCCCGGCTCGGTCGTAGGCTAGCGTATCTTGGTATCGCACATGTGGTCCGCTGGCGCGCTCCCCGCCCCGAGGGAGGAAGCTTGTTCATCTGGCTTGCTGGCTGTGGATGGACTTGTGTGCGCGACCGACTCCGAGGGAGTGATCCTCGTCCGCACGCCGAGCCTGGAAGTGGCCTCGGCGGTCGAGCACCACGTGATCCGTCGCAGCGTTGCTTCGCAGCGAACCGTGGTGCGCGTGTCGACGGACGCGGACTCGTGCTGGCGTGACGCCTGTGCGCAGCTCGGGGTCGCGCGCGTTCCTGCGGAGCCTTCCGAGGCAGCGCGAGCGTTGATCGATGCGTCTGGGCGAGGGGTGATCGTGGTGATGGGGGACGTGCGTGAGGGCACGTGGGATCACGCGGTGTGGGGCGAGCTGGAGCGGATGTCGACCCCTGCGTTGGTGGTGATGATCCAGTGGGGAGAGCGTCCCACGGGACCTGGCGCGCGGGAGATGATTCACGTACGTGGGAGCCAGGAAGACTTCGACACGTGGTGGGGGGCGATCGTCCAGGACGCGGCGTCGCGAGCCACGTGCGAGTCGATCGCGGAGCTCGACGCGTGGTGGTCTTGGTCTTCGCGGCGGATGGACAGCGTTCCTCTGCCGGACGTGGACTCACTGTCCGGCGAGGCGCGTGGGCTGATCGCGCGGCTGCGACTCACGGGCAGGTCTTGGCCGGCGCGGTGGAAGGCCACGCTGGGCAGTGCGCCGCAGTGGGACGAGCTGTTCGGGCTGGACGTCGTGGTGGAGCATGCGGGCCATTTCTGCCTTTCTCCGCTGGCGGCGGCGGTGGAGCAGGAGCCGACGGGGGAGGACCTTCGTCGGGTGGCGGACACGTTGCGGACGAGGTTTTCGCAGGAGCCCTGGGCGCTGGCGCGGGCCGGGGTGCTGTATGCGCGTGCGGGGGAAAAGGAGCATGCGGAGGCGTGTCTCTCGCAAGCGCTGCACGCGCTGGATGATGCGTTGGCGCGACGTGAGGTGTGGGACGGGTGGGGCAAGGCGCTAGGGCGGATGCCGGTGGAGCAGAGGCGCAAGGGCGCGCTGTTCGCGGCGGAGCTGGCGTTGGATCGGGACGACGTGGACGTGTCGCTGGAGCTGGCGCACGTGGCGGGGGGAGGGGATGCGGCGGCCCCCTTCGAGGCGCACTACGTGCTCGGGCGGGCGCAGCTCGCGCGAGGCGACGTGGTGGCGGCACGCGTGTCGTTGGAGCGTGCGTTCGCGCGGTCGGTGACCGATGACGAGCGTGCGGGCGCCCTCGCGCAGATGGCGGAAGTGGCCTATGCGGTGGGGGAGCTGGACCAGGCGAGCCGCCATGCGCGGGAGGCAGCGGTTCTGGCGACGAGCGCGACGATTCGTTTGGACGCGAGCAACACGCTGGGCAAGGTCATGCTGGCGCGTTCGTCGTGGACCGAGGCGGAGTCACACTTCGCGGGCAACGAGAGCACGGCGGCGGCGGCGGGGTTGGTGTTGGCGCAGCTTCGGGCGCGCGTGAACCGGGCCATCGCGCTGCTGTCTCGCGGGCAGGGAGAAGCCGCTCGCGGGATCCTCGAGCAGGTCTTGGAGGATGCCAGGCAGCGTCACGATCAGCGCGCGGCGGCCTTTGCCTTGTCGAACCTCGCTGTCTTGGCCATCGAGCGACACGACTACCCGGAGGCCTTGGGTCTCTCGGAGGCGGCGATCGACGCGCGACGCAGGCTCGGGGACAAGGTGGGGCTCTCGCGTGTCGTGACGAACCTGGCGGAGTTGCGGCTCCGTCTGGGGTTGCTCGCGGAGGCCGAGCAGACCTTGGCCTTCGGCCGTCAGGCGTTGCGCCCCGTGTTGCCACCCACGCGCGTGGCCCACTTCGCGCTCGTGGCGGCGCGGATTCGGCTGGCACACGGGGACACCTTCGAGGCGAGCCGGGAGATCGGTGTGGCCCTCTCCAACGTCGCCGGGTCGAGCGATGGTGCGATGATCGGGGAGTGTCACCGGGTCGAAGCGCGCATCGCGCTCGACGATGGCGATGTGGATCGCGCGGCGCGGGCGATCGAGCGCGCGGAATCCGATGCCGACGAGCCCTTCGCGCGGGCCGAGGTCGCGCTGCTGCAGGCGCGCCTTGCGCAGGCCGTGGGAAGGGACGCGCGGGAATTGGCAAGCGACGCGCTCGCCGCGGCGAGGCAAGCGAACGACGAGGACCTGCTTCGCGACGCGAACGTGCTGGTGGCGGAGCTTCATCGCGTCGATGGCCGGTGGAAGGATGCGCGGCGGTGCATCGACGAGGCCAAGCGGGTTCGGGATCACGTGGCGGAGGCGCTGCCTTCGTCGTTGCGGTCGCGGTACCTGGCGCGGCGGGACATGCACCGGCTCAGCGCCGTGGAGGACTCGATCGGTGCGATCGCGTTGGAGCCGGCGGTGCGGGCCACGGAGCGACCGTTGCCGATGCGAGCGGAGCAACCGGAGCGAGGGCGTTTCGTGGGGCGGCACGCGACCGTGGTGCGCTTGCTCGCGGCGGTGGAGAAGGTGGCGCGATCCGGCGCTCCGGTGCTGGTGCTCGGGGAGAGCGGCACGGGCAAGGAGTTGATCGCGGAAGCACTGCACAACAAGAGCGATCGTCGCGCCGGCCCGCTCGTGAAGGTCAACTGTGCGGCCCTGGTGGACACGCTGTTGCTGTCGGAGCTGTTTGGGCACGAGAAGGGTGCGTTCACGGGCGCCACCGCGCGGCGCAGGGGACGTTTCGAGATGGCCGACGGGGGAACGCTGTTCCTGGACGAGATAGGGGACATCTCCCCCAAGACGCAGGTGGCGTTGCTTCGGGTGTTGCAGGACGGGACGTTCGAGCGCGTGGGCGGTGGGACCACGCTGCGAGGGGATGTGCGCGTGGTATGCGCGACGCATCGTGACTTGGCGGCGATGGTGGCGGAGGGGACGTTCCGCGAGGACCTGTACTACCGGCTCAGCGGCGTGACGCTGCGGGTGCCTGCCCTTCGGGAGCGGCTGTCGGACATGGGCGAGATCGCGCAGCACCTGCTCCACCAGATCGGGCAGGAGCGGACGGAGAGCCCGAAGCGTTTGACGCCGGAGGTGCTCGCGGTGCTGTATCGGCATCGATGGCCTGGCAACGTGCGCGAGTTGGACAACGTGTTGCGCGCCGCAAGCCTGTTTTCGGAAACGGAAGACATCGCCGTGGACACGGTGCTCGAGCACGTCCCCGTACGTGCGGAGCAGGCCTTTTCCACGCCGTCGAAGCCCTCGGTGGAGGCGCTCGCACCTCTGCCGGTGGCCGCTGGGGAGGCGGGTGCGGAGACCTTGCGCCTCGCCTACGACGAGATCCGGACCCAGGGCACCAGCCTGTCGGATCTCAAACGCAACATCGAGCGTGAGTGCATCCGGCAGGCGCTGGTCGACTCGGATGGCAACATCACTCGCGCGGCGGCTCTGCTGGGAATGAAGCGCCCTCGCTTGTCCCAGCTCGTCAAGCAGTACTCCCTGCTGGAAGGCTCGTTGGAGGATCTGTCATGAAGAATCGGAAGCTCATCATGGGGCTGGTGGCGTCCGCTTGGCTGCTGGGGGGATGTCTCGTGGAACCTCTCGACGAGGAGGCGGGCGAAGACCTCGCCACCGTGACGGAGGCCATGAGTGCCGACCGGACGGGGGCGCCAAGCGGAGAGGACACGGACCCGCAGGACGACTCGACCTCCGAGTCGGCGGCCGCCATCGTCAGGGCGGCTGCGGGTCAGGTCCCCTTGGGGTCGCAGCAGACGTCGACGACGGCCGCCGATCCGAACAAGCCCCAGCCGGACCCGTGGGACGGCACCCAGCAGAAGACCACTTCGACCACCGTCAACCGCTGACCATCCGTCTTCACCCTCTCGCGCGACACCCCGCTCAGGCCATTCCTCATTCCTCGCCGCGCTTCGGCTCGGATAGCCCCAAGCCCAAGCGCTGCGAGTTGCTTCGTCCGAACCGGACCCCAGGCACGCGACAAACTGGTGAATGCGGAGCCGGGAGCAGGAAATGGGCAAGTGCGTTGGGTTCCGCTTCCCGGCTCCCCATCGCCGGTTCACCAGTTCTGAGCCTCGCGCTCGTCTTCGGCTCGAATCGCCTCAAGGCGAGCACCTCTCTTCGAACAGCGCTTGATTTGGGACTAGGCTGAAGGCCGATGGATCTACGCACGCGCACCATCATGCTGTGTGCGGCTTTCGCGATCGCCATCACCGTGTCGATCCTGCTTCGCTCGCGAAAGAACCGCGCGCACTACCTGCTGTCGGCCTTCGCGGGAACGATGGCGCTCTGGTACCTGGCCCAGGCGCTGTTCGGCTTCTTCCAGGCGGACATCTGGTACCGCTTCACGGCCGTGCTCGCCGTGCTCTTGCCCCAGTTCGCCCTGCACCTGTTCGAAGCCATCGCCCCCCACCCCGCCGGGGAGCGCTCCAAACTCCTGCGCGTCGCCGTCGTCCTCGGCATCCCCATGCTCGTGCTGGCCGTCAGCGAGTACCAGACCCACGCCGTCGTCCGCTCCATGATCTTCCTCTACGTCTTCGGCCTCGTGGCCGCAGGCCTTGCAGGCCTCGCCTTCCAGGGGCGAAGGGCGCCCTCCCGTGCCGTCCGCGAACGCGTCCGCCTTCTCGTCCTCGTCGGTACCTTCGCGCTGTTCTTCAGCATCGGCGACTTCGTCTGGTTCATCGGCGCCGCCATCCCCCCCGTCGGCGCCGTCCTGTCCGTCGTCTTCCTCTTCGCCCTGGCCGAGTCCATGCAGCGCGAACGGCTGATCGACCTGTACGAAATGGTCGGTCGCCTCGTCGTGTCCACCGCCCTCGCCTTCTGCCTCGCCGGCATCTTCTACGTCTTCGTCACCTACGTCGGCTTCGACACCATGTATCTGAACGCCGTGCTCGCGGCCATCGCCATCCTCGTGCTGTTCGAACCCCTTCGAAACAAGGTCGAAGAGCAGATCCACGTGGTCTTCTTCCGCCAGCGCCACGAGCTCGAGCGCATCATCCGCGACACCGAGCAGCGCCTCGTCCACATCCTGCAACTCGACGAAATGGGCCACACGGTGATCGGAGCCCTCGAGGAAAGCCGTCGCGCCACCTCCGCGGCCTTGTACCTGCTCGACCCCGACGGCCGCGAGCTCTCTTTGCGGCAGAGCTTCGGTCTGGGGGCCGAGGAGCACATCGAGGTGGCGACGGCGCGTCCCTTGTTGGAGCGTCTGCGCGAGGCAGGGAGTGTGGTGGTCGACGACTTCACGTATGCGACGTGGAACGTGGCGCCGCAGGCCCAGAGTGCGGCGCAGCGGGAGGCCCTGCTGACGGCGGCGAAGCTCGTGGGGCCGATTGTGAACAGCGGGGTGATTCTTGGGATTCGCCCGGGGTCGGGCGACGTCATCGGCTTGCTGGTGGTACGGGATGAGCGGGTGCGCGATGCGTTCAGCTCCGACGAGATTGTGCTGTTCGAGAGGCTGGCGTCGATGATCGGGGTGGTGGTGGAGAACACGCGGGCGTATGCGCGCATGAAGGAGCGTGACCGGCTCGCGGTGCTGGGGCAGATGGCGGCGGGGCTCGCGCACGAGATCAAGAACCCGCTCGGGTCGATCAAGGGGGCGGCGCAGCTTCTGGTCGATGCCGCCAACGACGGGGACGGGCCCGCTTGCACGCAGGACTTTTTGGACATCATCATCGAGGAGGTGGACCGGCTGGACCGTGTGGTCGGGTCGGTGCTCGACTATGCGCGGCCTCGCAAGGGCAACCCCGCACCCGTCGACGTCAACGCCGTGGTTAAGCGGACGGTCCAGATTCTTGGTCCTTCGAGCAACGATCGCACCCGCTTGGAGACCGACTTGGGGACCGATCTGGCGCCCGTGCGCATTGACGCGGAGCAGCTTCGCCAGGTGATCATGAACCTGGTGCAGAACGCGGTGCAGGCGATGGGGGAGCGGGGAGGGGTGGCGACCCTCTCGACCCGCATGCGGGAGGGGGATCAAAGGAGCCTGGGGCGTGGACCGGCGGTGGCGTCGTGGGTGGAGATCGTCATCAAGGACACGGGGCCGGGCATTTCCTCCGAGACGCTGAACAACCTCTTCGTGCCCTTCTTCTCGACCAAGGCCCAGGGCACGGGGCTTGGTCTCGCGATTTCTCAGAGAATCGCGCAGGAGGCGGGAGGTGTCATCGAGGTGACGTCCCAAGAGGGGGCCGGTAGCGCGTTTCTGGTAGTCCTGCCTGCCTACGTGAACCGCGAGCCCCGGTCCTCGACCCCCCTCCCCCGCAGGGTCGCGGAATCGAACCCGGACGGGGCCTGAGCCTCGCATTTCGAAAGGATTGTGCGGTAGATTCGACAAATCCGTCGGCCCCTGTCGCACTTGCCCGCGACAGGAATTCGCCGCCGGGTCCCATCCCGGTGTATGGTGCTGCGTACGCAGTCTTGACCGTCATCCAGCGTGGGAACTAAGGTTTCACCAAGCTCGATACTCCTGACTCCGGTCACCACGACCATGCAAAACCCAGTCTCCAAAGGCCCGCCCCCGCCCCCAGGACCCGTCCAGAGTCGTCCCCTGGCGCTGCGGTTCATCTCGGGCAAGTACCAGGGCGGAGAGTTCCCCTTGGTTCCGGGCAAGGAGATCCACGTCGGCCGTTCCAACGATCTGGACATGGTGCTCGCCGAAGACATGGTCTCCCGCAAGCACGCCCGGATCGCGTTCCAGGGCGAGGACATCTACATCGAGGACCTCGCCTCCACCAACGGCACCTTCGTCAACGGCGAGAAGATCAAGCGCTCCAAGCTGCGCGAGGGCGACCGCGTCCTCATCGGCACTTCCATCCTCAAGGTCGTCGTCTCCGAATCCGTGCGGCGCACCACCGAAGAGCAGGCGCGCAAAGACATGGAAATCGTCGCGGCCCACCGACGCACCAGCCAGGTTCGGAGCATGTCCGGGTCGATCGAGGAGATTCCCCTCCCCGACCTGCTGCAGCTACTCGGAACCTCCAAGAAGAGCGGCGTGCTCATCATCCGGACGGAGGATGACATCGGCCGCATCTACATGCGCAAAGGCCTCGTCTACTTTGCCAGCATCAACGACATCGACGAGATCCCGCCCTTCAAGAGCGTCTTCCGGATGCTCACGTGGTCCAGCGGCCTGTTCGACCTCGAGCCCCCGGACGAGCGCACCTTCGACCATCCTCTCGACATGCCCGTGCAGGCCGTCCTGATGGAAGGCATGCGACAGATGGATGAGCTCAACCAAATCAAGGACCGGCTCCCCAGGCTGACGAGTCGCTTGCACATCGACATCCCGCTGAACCCGCCGTTGCACGACTTGAAGCCCGCGGAGCTCGACATCGTCCAGCTCGTCCACAACTTCGGCTACTTCGAGCAGATCCTCAACCGAAGCCCCGCGTCCGACCTCGAAACGGCGCAGATGGTCCTCAAGCTCATCGACGGCGGCTACCTGCGCGTGGACTGACCCGCACGAAACTGGTCCCCCCGCCACCCCCCCTGGTACCGTCGTCCCACGATGATCCGGAAGACCGTCGTCACGGTATTGGAGCTGCTCGTCCTGCTGCTTGCAGCCTACGCCTTCTTCTTCCTGCCCCTGGGACGACGAACCCCCTTCGGCCACGTGAGCGCCATCCTCAGCTCGCAACCGGCACGCGAAGCCGCGGAAGATGTCGGGACCGCAAGCCGCGACATCAAGGGCAAGGTCGTCGAGACCAAGTGGGGGACTGGGAAGTAGCGATCCCGAGACGCCGCGCGTCGGTAGTCAACAGAGAATCATGGCGCGACGGAGCTGTATCTGGGCAGGGCTTGCTCCGTAACCCGCGAGGCCTACTTCCGCACCAGCCCCCAGCCCTTCTGTGCCTTCTGCGTCCTCTGTGGTTCTCTGGACCGCTCAGTCTTCCCACTCGTCGAGCCACGCCATCTGGATCGCCTCGAGATGGCCCTCCGAAGACTTGTCCGGGTCGTCGTCGAAGTCTTCGAGCTCGCACACCCAGCGGTGTAGATCCGTGAACCGTGCCTCGAGAGGCTTCACGTCCGGGTGCGCCTCGAACAACGCCTCCGCGATCTGCTGTGCGTCCGTCCACTTCATCCCTGCTCGTCCTCCCACGCCTTCCGGCTCTCCGGCGTGATCTCCACCTCGATGACTCCGTCGGTCATGATGCGCGCCTGACACCCCAGCCGCGAGTTTTCTCGCACGTCGAACGCCTTGTCGAGGATGTCGTCCTCCTCGTCCTCCATGTCACTGAGCAGATCGGCTCCGACGTGAACGTACACATGACAGGTGGAGCACGCGCACACGCCGCCGCAGGCATAGCCTTCGGGGGCGTTGCACTTCTTCGATGCCTGCAGGATCGAGGACCCGACCGGCACCTCCACCTCCAGGTTGTCCTTGCGATACCGAACGATCGCCATGGTGCGCTATCCCTTCTCTCTCTCACTGCCCAGGTGGGCCTCGATGCCTCCGGCACCCTCGACCGACCTCGCCACGTCTTCCACGCCCTTGCCCCCAATGGCCTTGGCAATGGCGCGGTCCATCCGACGCCCCGCCCAATCCTTCGTCAGCATGTCCAGCTGCGCGATGCCGCTCTCGACCGCGGCCACCTTCGTCCCCTGCGCCGCCCCATCGAGCGCGTCGATCGCCGCCAGAATGTGCGCACGCTCCACCACGTTGAGCAGGTCCCCATCCACCTCGAGCCCCTGCCGCGTCGCCATCAGCATGCGCTGGGCCTCCACCCGTTGCTCCGCGAGCCGGCGCGCCGCCAAGTCTTCCTCCCCGTGATCCAGCGCGTCGAGAAGCATGTCCTCGATCTGCTCGTCGTCCAGCCCGTAGCTCGGCTTGACCTCCACCTTCTGCTCGATCCCCGTCTTGATCTCCCGGGCCGAGACGTGGAGCAACCCGTCCGCGTCCACGTCGAAGCTCACCTCGAGCCGCGCAAGCCCCGCGGGCATCGGAGGGATGCCACGCAGCGTGAAGCGCGCCAGCGAACGGCAGTCACTCGCGAGCTCTCGCTCCCCTTGCACCACGTGAATCTCGAACCCCGTCTGGTTGTCCGCGTACGTGGTGAACGTCTGCCGCGCCCCCGCCGGGATCGTCGTGTTGCGAGGCAACACCTTCTCCGCAACCCCCCCCATCGTCTCGATGCCAAGCGACAGAGGAAGCACGTCGAGCAACAACACGTCGTCCGCGTTACCCTCCCCCGCGAGCAGATCCGCTTGCACCGCCGCACCGAGCGCCACCACCTGGTCCGGGTCGATGTCCCCCAGCGGCTCCGTGCCAAACATCCGCTTCACGAACGCACGCACCGCGGGCACCCGCGTCGACCCGCCCACCAGAATCACCCCGTCGAGCTCCTCCGGCTTCATCCCGGCGTCCTTCAACGCGCGACGACACGAAGGTCCCGTCCTGTCCACGATCGGGACGATCAGCTCCTCGAACATCGCCCGCGTGATGCGCGGACACACGGTCGCCCCGCCCTTGGCCGGCAACTCGACCTCCACCACGTCGCGGTCGGTCAGCGCGTGCTTCGTCTGCCTCGCCGCGTCGATGGCAATGCGAACGAGCTCCGGCGTACGCCCCGCATCCTCGGGGAATCCCATCTCGCGGAGCAGCACTTCCGCGAGCGCACGGTCCATGTCGTCGCCCCCGAGGGCACTGTCCCCCCCGGTGGAGCGAACCTGAAACACACCTTCGTCCAGCAGAAGGATCGTGATGTCGAAGGTCCCACCGCCCAGGTCGTAGACCGCGAACGTTCCATTCTTGTGGCCGTCGAGCCCGTAGGCGAGGGCCGCCGCGGTGGGCTCGTTGAGCAAGCGCAACACCTCGAGACCCGCCAGACGCCCGGCGTCCTTCGTGGCTTGCCGCTGCGCATCGTCGAAATAAGCGGGCACCGTGATGACGGCACCCCCCACGTTGCGAAGCGCCCCCTCCGCGTTCTTCTTGAGCTGCTTCAAGATCTCCGCCGAAACCTCCACCGGGTTCACCAGCCGGTCTCGCACGTGCATCTTGATGACCTTGCCGTCCGCGTCGCCCTCGGGCTCGGCGAATCGATAGGTCCCAAGCCTCCTCGTCTCCGGGTCGTCCGCACCCCGGCCCACGAAGCGCTTGACGCTCACGATCGTGTCCCGCGGGTGCGTCGCCGCAAGCCGCATAGCCTCCTTGCCCACGATCACTTGCCCGTGCTCCCCGTAGTGGACCGCCGACGGCAGCAACGCATCGCCATCACAGTCCGTGATGCACCGCGGTTTGCCGTCGACCACGTGAGCGACGAGCGAGTTGGTGGTGCCGAGGTCGATGCCGACGGGTTTGGGGGCGGCCTTGGGGTCGAAGATGTCGATGAGGGTCACAGCAGCTCATCCTCCACGGCGCTGGCTTCCTCGAGGAAGCGACGAACGTAGCGAAGCTCGGCGAGGTGAGGGATCGCGGCGCTCGGGTCCCGGGACAGGGTGCTCGACAGCGACGCGATGACGGCCTTTTCACGGTGTTGCATGGCGGAGGTGAGCTCGGCCAGGCGCGAGGCGTCACGGGTGGCGCGGGTTTCGGCGAGGGCCTCTCGCTGCTCCATCATCTCCATGAGCAGCTCGGGGTCCGCCTTCGCGCCGGAGGTTTCGCCGGTCTCGATGCCGAGGCGGTCGAGGAGCGCTTCGGCGCGACGCACGGGGTCCCGGAGCTTGCGCCACGCCTCGTTGACCTCGATGGCGCGGGATAGCGCGAGGCGACGTTCGGAGGCGGGACGCCCCACGAAGCGGTCGGGGTGCAGCGCGCGGGAAAGCTCCCGGTGGCGGTGCTCCGCCGCGGCGAGGTCGAGGTCGTAACGAGGTTCTATTTCGAGAGTTTTGAAGGGATCCATGGCGGAAGGGGCACCCCGGAATGGGGGGAGACTACTTGACCGTGAAGGAGGTCCCGCAGCTGCAGGAGGTGGCTTCGTTCGGGTTGCGGAACTTGAACCCTTGCTTCATCAGCGTCTTCTCGAAGTCGAGCACCGTACCCATCAAGTAGATCAAGCTCTTCTTGTCCACCACGATGCGCACGCCCTCGACCTCGAAGGTCCGGTCCCGGGTCCGCGGCCCCTCGTCTTCGTACTCGATGACGTAGCTGAACCCGCTGCACCCGCCACCCTTGATGCCGAGCCGGATCGCCGCTTGCGGCGTCCCCCGCTTGGCAAGCGCGGCCCGGGCCGCCTCGACCGCAGCCGGCGTCAAGGTAATCGGAACCTTCTTCGTCTCCTGGGCCTCGGATGGCGTCCCTTCATCCGTCGGCGGCGTGGTCACGGTGGCGTCCGTCATGGTCTCGTTCCTGCTGGCTAGAGTCTCGTGAGGTGTCCGGCTTAACGCTCCGCCTAACGGTCCGCCTGAGACGAAACGACCGGCAGCGAGCGCTTTCCGTCCTCCCGTCGAGCCGGCGTCGTCTCCTTCGCCTCCACAGGCTCCACAGACTCCTGGTCGGGCGGCACGTCCTCCCCTTGCAACGCACGCTTCGCCTGCTGCTTGCGACGGAAATCGTCGATCGCGCTCTTGATGGCGTCCTCGGCGAGCACCGAACAGTGGATCTTCACGGGCGGGAGGTTGAGCTCCTCCGCGATGTCCATGTTCTTGATCTTCGTCGCCTCCTCGAGCGTGCGCCCCTTGAGCCACTCCGTCGCCAGGGACGAAGAAGCGATCGCCGACCCGCAGCCGAAGGTCTTGAACTTCGCGTCCGCGATCTTGCCGTCGTCATCTACGCGGATCTGCAGGCGCATGACGTCACCGCAGGCAGGAGCCCCGACGAGCCCCGTCCCGACGTTGTCGTCGTTCTTGTCCATCGACCCGACGTTGCGGGGATTCTCGTAGTGATCGATGACCTTGTTGCTGTACGCCATGGTGCTTCCTCTATGTTGCTTCGATGCTTCGGGGGTCGATCGGATCCGCAGCGCGTGTTCCTTTTCGAGGCCGAAGCCAGGACGTCATTGGGTTCGGAAGGGCCATCAATGGGCGGCCCACGAGACCGACTTCAGGTCGATCCCTTCCTTGTACATCTCGTAAAGCGGGGACATCTCCCGCAGCTTGCGGACCTTCTCCACCACGAGCTTGGCGACGTAGTCGACTTCCTCTTCCGTGGTGAAGCGTCCGATGCCGAAGCGAATGGAAGAGTGTGCGAGCTCGTCGCCCACTCCCATGGCCTTGAGGACGTAGCTCGGCTCGAGGCTGGCGCTGGTGCAGGCCGAGCCGCTCGAAACGGCCACGTCCTTGATGGCCATCATCATCGCCTCGCCTTCCACGAAGGCGAAGCTGAGGTTGAGGTTGCCCGGCAGCCGGTGCTCGAGGGAGCCGTTGAGGTTCACCTCCTCGAGGTTGTCCTGGATGCCGCGCCGGAGCCGGTCCCGAAGCGCCATCGTGCGCGCAGACTCCTCCGGCATCTCCTGCATGCAGATCTCCGCCGCCTTGGCGAAACCCACGATGCTCGGAACGTTCAGCGTGCCCGAACGCATCCCACGCTCGTGCCCGCCCCCGTCCATCTGCGCCACCAAGCGCACACGAGGCTTGGAGCGTCGCACCCACAGCGCACCCACCCCCTTCGGGCCGTACATCTTGTGCGCCGACATCGAGACCATGTCCACGTTCGTCGTCTTGACGTCGAAGGGGACCTTGCCGAGCCCCTGCACGGCGTCCGTGTGAAACAAGACCCCCTTGTCCTTGGTGATGGCACCGATCTGTTCGAGCGGTTGCACGGTGCCGATCTCGTTGTTCCCGAGCATGACGGACACCAGGATCGTCTTGTCCGTGATGGCCTTGCGCACATCGTCCGGGTCCACCAGGCCGTCCTTGCCTACCGGCAGGTACGTGACCTCGAACCCCTGCTTCTGCAGACGCTTGGCCGTGTCCAAGATCGCCTTGTGCTCGATCGTGGTGGTGATGATGTGGTTGCCCTTGGACGCGTAGTACTCGGCCACTCCCTTGAGCGCGAGGTTGTTCGCCTCCGTGGCGCCCGACGTGATCACGATCTCCTTGCTGCTCGTGCCCCCGACGAAGGCCGTGAGCTTCTCACGAGCCGCCTCGACCGCCTCTTCCGCCGTCCAGCCGAACGAGTGGCTGCGACTGGCCGCATTGCCGAACTTCTCCGTGAAGTAGGGCAGCATCTCGTCGAGCACGCGCGGGTCCACAGGCGTGGTCGCGTTGTAGTCCATGTAGATCGGCAGCTTGATCGCCATCGGGATCATTCCCTCTCTGCGCCCGAACGCGGGGATACGTGGGCAGACAGGCCAGCCACGAGATCGGGCGGGTTCACGTCGTCGTCATGCAAGTCGCATCGCTGGCATGCGGAGATCAGACGGTCCGGGTCACACGCGTCGCAGGACTCAAGGTACGAGAGGCTCGAGGCGAGCTCGCGCTCGAGCGAGCGCAACCTCTCCAGCTGGGTGCGTGTGTCTTGGAGGTGCTTGCGATACACCTCGCGCATCCGGCTCATCGCGCCGGGAGCCGAGAGGTTTTCCCACTCCTGGATCACGGCCCGGATGTCGTTGAGGGACATCCCAAGCTCCTGCAGCTTCGAGATCCATCGCGTGCGAACCACCGCGTCGGGCCCAAAGAGCCGATACCGCCCCTTGGACCGGCTCCGCGGCCGAAGTAGCCCCATCTCCTCGTACAGGTGGATGGCCCGGACGGTCTTGCCCGTCTCCTGCGCCAGGTCGCCCACCCGCAACAGTTGGTCCTCCGGCGTCTCACTGTCGCGACGCGGTACCGTCCGCACGGCAGCATCGATCACCGGAAGATGCCGAACCCGGCTTCTTTTCTCTTCGGTCTCGTGTTGCTGTGAATGGTGGTCCATCGAACCCTTACGTATGCGTTAGCGTTGTAGGGCATATATGTCCCGCAACGGCATACGTCAAGGGTCGTTTCCAGCGTGTCAGGGCAGAACGGATCGAACCGGCCGCAGTCCCGTGTCTCCATCCCGCTCGGCGGGGTCCAGTCCCTCGCGCGCGGCGGACCGGCACGCGGCAGCAACGCGGGACCACGACCCGCCTCGCAGCACCCTCATGCCTTGCGCCCCGTCGACCCATGGGTCGGTCGCCTCCGCCGTTTCGTAGGGGGCGTACCGGTCCCATACCCACTCCAAGACGTTGCCGGCCGTGTCGTGAAGCCCCCAGGCGTTCTCCGACTTGCCGGCCACCGGATGCGGTTCGTCCCCGGAGTTCGCGCAGTACCACGCCGCCGTGTCCAGCGCGGCTTCCACCTCGCAGGCCGTCAGGTCCGGGTCGCCCTCGAAGTCACCGCCCGCGAACGCGGTCGTCGACCCTGCCCGGGCCGCGAATTCCCACTCCGCCTCCGTGGGCAAGCGATACCCCTCGCACAGCAGGGGGTTGCCCCCTGCGGCGGTGATGCTGTCGCAGACGAAATCGGGCCCCGGCTCCGTGCAACCTTCGAGCTCGTAGCAGGCCGCGAGCCCCTCCGCGGCGGACAACGCGTTGCAGTAGGCGACCGCTTCCCACCAGCTGACGTACTCCACGGGACACGTCGCGCACCCGGCGAAGTACGACGGTTGGTAGCCCATCACCGTCTCCCACTCTGCCTGCGTGACCTCGGTCTTCTTCATCACGAACGGGCGGGTCAGTGTCACGGGGTGCTGGGCTTCTGCGTCCGACCGACCCGGTTCCTGAGGAGCGCTGCCCATCGAGAAGGTCCCGGGCTCCACGAGAGCGTAGCCTTCGGGGACTTCGGTCCCGCCCTCCGGTTGAGCATCCGGCGTCACGTCCGGGGCCACGTCCTCCGATGCGTCGGGGGCGGTGTCGGGCGAGGCATCCGGGAGTACGTCGGGGGCGACGTCGGCCCCGGCGTCCTGGTCGGGTGTTTCGCCGGATTCCTCCGCGCTCTCGCACGCGGCCAGTCCGAGGAAAAGAGCCATGAACAACAAGCTGCTTCGACGCATGACCGCCACCATGCCAGACGGTCGGTCCGAACGTAAGGCCTTTCCGAGTGTGAAGGCGACTCCTCACGGAGCTGCATGATGCCGAGATTTCTCAAGAAGATCCGGTCCGCGGGCTGCAGAGCCCACGGCAAATGGGGGAAGCCCGCCGTGGCGGGCTTTGCACGGTACGCCTTGGCGAACCGTGTTGTCGCGTTCTCCTGAGCCATGCTAGCCCGGTGGTGTCCGAGGCACGAACCGCCTTCCACCTCCCCAAACGAGTTCACCTCGTGGCTGCGCAAAGCCCGCCCCTGCGGCGGGCTTCTCCCGGAGTTGCCGTGGGCTCTGAGCCCGCGGATAGGGAAGAAGAAGGTCCGTTTGCGCCGGCAAGGGCCTGTTTTACTATCCCGATGGGGACTTTTCGAAGAACTGCATGACGACGAGAATTCTCGATCAGATCCGGTCCTCGGGCTGCAGAGCCCGCGGATAGGGAAGAAGAAGGTCCGTTTGCCTATCCTTATATGGACTGTATGAGCTGCATGACACCGGGATACCTCGAGCCGCCAAAACCACCTGGGGCTGTTTGCGGAATCTGCGGCTAACCGACCGCCTCCCCCCCCGCCCCGATGCCCTTTCCGAGGATCCAATTGCGCAGAGGTCGCGGATCGGTATAGTCACTTCCTTTCCCCCTCCCCCGACCCCACTCGACCTGCATGACCCCCGAAGCGACCCACTCCCCCCCTCGCGCCCCCTCCCCGGACTCGGCCACAGAGCATCCCATCCCGCAACAAGAGCGGGCACTGCTCAAGCGCGTCCTGGACCACCTCGAGGAACGACGGGCGGCGATGCCCGAGCTGCAAACCTACGACTCGGAGCTCATCTCCCTGCGCGATCAGGTGTCCGAAGCCCGCCTCGAAGACGTGCCCGCCCTGCTCGCCCAGATGGAGCGCGTCGCAGGCATCAGCGCCCAGCGCAACGAGCTTCGCGCCGGCCTCGTCGACCCGGGCAATCCCTACTTCGCCCACCTCGCCATGCGCGAGCACGACAAGAACGGCACCCGCGAGCGTGAGGTCCTCATCGGACGCACCACCTACATCGATGCCGCCTCCGGCATTCGCATCGTCGACTGGCGCCACGCCCCCGTAAGCCAAATCTACTACCGCTACGCGGAAGGCGACGTGTACGAGGAGCGGTTCGGGGACCGCGAGGTCGAGGGCGAGCTGCTGACGCGCCGCACGGTGACGATCCACAAAGGGTCGATGCTGCGAATCGCCACGCCCCAGGGCACGTTCGTGCGCCGCGAGGACGACGAGTACCGGCTGATTCCGCCGCGGGTCGCGGACCTGGCCGGCGGGCAAGGCAAGGCCACGCGTCCCGGGGAGTCGAAGTCCCGCGGCCAGCTCGGCGTGGGCCCCGACGGCCAGCAGCGGCTCGACCGTCACCTGCCCGAAATCTCCGCGTTACTCGACCCCCGGCAGTTCGACCTGATCTCGCGTACGGACGCGGGGATCGTGGTCATCCAGGGCGGCGCGGGCAGCGGCAAGACCACCATCGGTCTGCACCGCCTCGCGTTCCTGAACTACCAGGGCCCCAAGAAGTTCGCGGGCGAGCGCATGATGGTGATCACCACCAGCAAGGGGCTCGTCTCCTACACGTCGGAGGTCCTGCCCGCCCTCGGCGTGAGCGGCGTCCAGGTCTACACCTTCCCCACGTGGGCCCAGCGCATGCGTCGCATCCACTTCCCGTGGATGTCGAGCGTGGAGGTCACGGACGAGACGCCCCCGCCCGTCTCGCGGCTCAAGAAGCACCCGGGCATCCTGCGCGCCATCGAGCAGCGTGCGCGCCAAGCCCAGGACGACCCGCGCTTGCGCATGGACCCGCACGCCGCTGTCTCCGTGTGGGCCGAGCTTCTCACGGACCTCGACGCCGTGCGCGAGGCGATGACCCTGACGGATGCGACCCCTCTGCCCGAGTCGGAGCTTCGCCAAGCGGTTCGCTGGTGCTCCGACCGCTGTCCGCTCGTGGCCGACCTGCGGCCCGGCGACCCACGACCCGAGCCCACCACGGACGACGACGACGTGCGCAGCGACATCGGCATCGACGGGCTCCCCACGACCGAGGATCACCTGACCCTCGACGTCGAGGACGATGCCCTGCTGCTGCGTGCGTATCAGATCGTGCGGGGCCCGCTGCGCAAGGGGCGGGAGCCGATCCAGATCGAGCACCTGTTCGTCGACGAGGCGCAGGACTTCGCCGTGGCGGAGCTTGCCGTCCTCATCGAGGTGACCACCTCGCGACGGAGCATCACCTTCGCAGGGGACACGTCGCAGCGCCTGGTGATGGACAACCACTTCCGCGGGTGGGACGGGCTGTTCCAGGACCTGGGCATTGCGGCGATCGAGATCGAGCCGCTGAAGATCGCGTACCGGTCCACGCGCGAGATCCTCGAGCTGGCGAAGGACGTGCTCGGGCCGATGGCCGAAGCGTTGCCGTCGGTGGCGCCGCGCACGGGGGCACCGGTGGAGATGTTCATCACGCCGGGGCCCGGGGTGGCGGTGGCGCAGCTCGGAGAAGCGCTTCGGGCCCTCGCGCTGCGCGAGCCCAGGGCCACGATCGCCGTGCTGGCGCGTTACGCCGACCAAGCGGACGTCTACTACCAGGGGCTGGCGCGCTCGGAGGTGCCCAACCTGCACCGGGTCAAGGAGCAGGACTTCCGGTTCCGGCCGGGGGTCGACGTCACCGAGATCCGGGAGGTCAAGGGCCTCGAGTACGACTATGTCATCGTGGTCGACGTGAACGCGTCGACCTTCCCGGACGACCTGGAGTCCCGGCACTTGTTGCACGTGGCGGCGACGCGGGCGGCGCACCAGCTCTGGCTGGTGTCGACGGGACCCGAGTCCGCCATCCTTCCGCGTTGGCTGGTGGACGTGGCCCTGTGAGGGGGGGGACCCCCATCCCAGCCTTCCCCCGCGGTCGGCCGCGGTCGGGGGAAGGAGCCCTCTTGCGCACCACCCACTTGTCGGCGGCAAACCGCCTTGGCGTTCGCGAAGCAATCCAGAGGTGGCTCTCTCATCCCCTCGCTGCGCTCGCGACGAAGGGGCATCGAAGAGGGTTGATCGCGGGAGCCGACGGGCGCATAAGAGATTCCGACATGGCCAAAAAGCGCCACTACAGGGATTGGTACAACTACGAGACCCGCAAGACCTCGTGGCTCGAGGCCTTCTGGATGACCGTGTTCACGGTCGTCCTGGTGGTCGGGTTCCCGCTGATGTTCGCCGCCATGTTTCGGTACGCGGTGCCGTACCTCTTCACGCTGCTGTAGCCCAAGAAGCAACCACAGAAGGCACAGAGGGCACAGAAGGGGGATGGTGTTGGTGCGGAGGTTGGCAGAGCCGACCTGGCGACTCGACATCGTCGCGCCCGGAAGACCACGGTAGGGGGATGGTGCGGAGGCCTGAAGCAAGCCCATCTGCGGCTTCTTCTGTGACTTCTGCGCCTTCTGTGGTTGCTCCGCCGGCTCGGGCTCACACGAGCTTGTATCCGAATCCGTATACCGTGAGGATGTGCTCGGGCTTCTCCGGGTGCTTCTCGACCTTGCGTCGCAGCTTCACGATGAAGTTGTCCACCGTCCGATTGGTGGGCGACGCCTCCAGTCCCCATACGCGGGTGAGGATATCGTCGCGGGCCACGGGGGTGGCCCTGCGTTCGTTGAGCAGGCGCAACAGCTCGACCTCGTAGTAGCTGAGGCGGTGCACCGTGCCCCCGCACTCGACGGTCTGCGCGGCGACGTCCACCTTGGCGTCGCCGATGGCGATGATCTCGGGGACGGCGTCGGGCACCCTGGAGGCGCGGCGGACGATGGCGCGAATGCGGGCGGTGAGCTCGGCGATGCTGAAGGGCTTGGTGACGTAGTCGTCCGCGCCGGCGTCCAGGCCGCGGATCTTGTCGGTCTCCTGGCTGCGGGCGGTGAGCATGATGATGGGCATGAACGGGTCCCGGCGGCGAATCTCTTCGCAGACCTGGTAGCCGTTGATGTCGGGGAGCATGAGATCGAGCAGGACCACGTCGGGTTTGCGGAGGTTCGCGAGGCTGACGCCTTCGCGTCCCGTGGGTGCGGCCACGACGTCGTAGCCCTCGAACTCGAGGGCGTCCTGCAAGCCCATGACGATGTTGGGCTCGTCTTCGACGAGGAGGATGGTTTTTTTGGTCACGGTAGGAACCCGAAGGGGAGTGGTTACCGCGCCGGGGGCGGTGTGGCAAGGGGGCGGAACTGACTGGTGAGCAGGGGACCAGGAATTCTGAACGGACGCTTTCTATCGCGCCCTTGCTGCCGGCTTTGCACGCACCAGCTTAGCTTCGGCTCTGTGTGATCCTGGCTCATGACGGAGCGACCATCCGATGGGAGCATGCTCTGGCCGGTACGCGTCCGCACCCGTGACGCTCGTTTGTCGCCACGGACCGCGGACTAGGATGGTTGGAGGGGGAAGGCGATCGGTGGGATCAGTTGCCAGCGCCGGCGGCGCCGGTGTTGGTTTTTCCGGAGCCGAAGCTGGCGCCCACGCACTGCAAGAAGGTGAGGGAGCCCGGCATCGGGATCTGGTCGCCCACGAAGCGGATGAGGCGCTTGTTGGCCGGCGGGCAGGTGGCCACGATGTCTGCGTTGTGCGACGTGTTCTGGCCCGGGTCGATGTAGCACCAGCCAGTGACGTTGAGCACGACCGCCTGGCTCGTGCAGGAGTCGAGGTCCGGTCCCGGGGTGGCCTGGTTGATCTGACAGACGCAGTTCAGACCGTTCTCCTTGAAGATCGGGTCGCCCGACAGGGCGCGCTTCTGATCAGCGCTCGCCTCGGAGCGGGCCCCCGTGCACGGCGCGCAGATCGCCTTGCCGTCCGCGCCCACGTCGCCCTTGGTCGCCTCGAGCACGACGCAGGGCACCGTGCCGTCGTCCGCGATCTCGAGCTCCTGGTTCCAGCAGGTGCCCTGCAGAGCGGCCTTGAGGCGGTCGACGATCGCGCCGATGGCGGGGCGATAACCGAAGTCCGCGGCGTTGAGGTCACTCATGTTGGCGGGGCACACCGAGGCCACGATGGCCTGGGACTGCATGCCCTTGAGCACCGCGAGCTGGCGACGGCCGGGGTACGCCTTGGCGCGGTACTGCTCCTTGCCATAAGCGCTCCCGTTCCAGCACAGCGGGTTCTCCGGGGACTGGTTGCAGTCGCAGCCGAAGGCGTTCTCGGGAAGGGCGCAGTCGAGTGGGCCGAACTGCCCGAGCTCGAACACGCACGCATACTGAAGGTCGTTTCCGGCCGTGATGTTCCACTCGGCGCCGTTGACCGGGTGACCGACCGGGCTTCCGCCGCCCGGCTGCACCAACTCCGTGCCCGTGATCGGGTGCGTGCCGGTTCGCGGGGCCACGGACTCCTTCATCAACGGGTCCAGCGGGTCCACCGTCGGCACGACGGAACCGTAGCGCGGGTTCTTCTCGATCACACCGTCGCCATTGGTGTCCGAACCGGGGCTCTCGTCCACCTCACCCAGGACCATGTTCCACAGCGTTTTGCCTTCGGGCAATCCCGTGGGCGCTGCCACGGTGTTGGCCTCGAAGACGGAGGGCGTCCAGGAGAGCTGCTCTACCGGGCGATATCCCTTCTTCAGGTCGGTGGGGTCGTTCGCGAGGTCCTGCCACGGTACGCCCACGATGCCGGCCAGGAAGATGAGCGACGGGTCACGCAGCACGCCCGTGCACTCCTTGCGATCTTCCGCGACGAAGTCGTTGCAGAACACCGGGTTCAGGGTGCCGTCTTCGAACCTCGACTCGCTCAGGGCGTCGATGTAGCGACGGATCGGGTACAGGAAGTCGATGCCGAAGCGACGCTTCTGCTCGTAGCAGCGCAGGTTGAGGGTGTCGTCCTTCTCGGGGTTGGCCCAGCCGCCGGCGCACTCGGGGTAGTCCGCCGACTTCACTTCCCAGCAAGACTTGCAGTCCGCGCTCCACGGGTCCGTGTTGCACGCGTCCGTCGAGCGGGCGAGGTGGAAGGACCCCGTGCCGTCGAGGGCTTGCAGGGACAGATAGAACTGGCCGCCGTCGATGACCGAGCAGTCGTTCTCGTCCGAGAGCATGATGATCGTGAGCAGAGAGTCCTGGCGGAGGAAGTCCTTGCGCTGCTGCAGCACGACCTGGTCGACGCCTTCGGGGCCGCGGCAGTTGTTGTTGGTGTCGCCTCCGGGGCAGTTCACCGGCACCATCTTCTCGTAAGGCGCGGGGTCGACGAGGAAGCGACGCCAGGACTCGAGGCTGGCTTCGAAGCCGCAGCCGACCTGGTCGGCGCCGCGGACCATGTACGTGAAGTTCTGCTTCAGACGCGCGACGTCGTTTTCGCCGGGTGGGTCGCTCTTCTCACCCGTGGGGTCCCAATTGAGGAAGCCCTTGCCCTGGTAGGTGTCGACGGTGATGGAGGCGCCCCCGTCATCCTTGCCGCGGGTGATCAGGCGGGCCATGTCCTCCATGGTCACGTTCCAGGACTGCGTGGGAACCTGGCTGCAGGAGTCGGCGCCGTGTCCGCCCAGGGAGGACGTGAGTACGCCGATGTGAATGTCGAGGATGGGGTCGAACTCGCGCTCGGACCCTGCGTAGGTGTCATGGCAGTTGGCACCGGGGGCGACCGTGCCTGCGTACTCGCGGGTGACGCGGTCGACGCACACGGGGTTGGTGAGGCGCTCGACGAGGTCGGGGACGGCGGCGGCGAGGATCTTCTGCTTGTCGGCCATGGAGGCCGAGTTGTCGATCATGAACACCAGGTCGATCTTGTCGACCTTCTGGTTCTGGTACAGCTGGGTCGAAAGGCGCTTGGTCAAGGGCTGCTGGGGGGCCACCGGCCGGTCCAGGCAGGCCGGGGCGGCCATCCCGAGGGCGGCCAGGGCGACCAGGCCCACCGCGCCCTGCTTCCAGACGCGTCGATGATTCTTGCCGTTGGCTCCACTGTTCATCCGCAACTCCTCCTTCAAGGATCACCCGGGGTGACCCGTCTTTTCTAGTTTCCCGGCACTTTACGTGGCTGACCGCGCTCGTGTCAATGTGGCCCTGGGGGCCCAAGAGGACTCAGCAAGATCAGGGCCATGTGACCCCGGTCCGTGATCGCGAAGGTCTCGCGGCGACCGCGTTGACCGCGTTGATCGCGCGGCGGTGCCGCGCCCAACGCTCGACTCGAGTCGCTCCGTTGGCGGATTTGTACCGGCCTCCAGCGCTCGTGCCCGTGCTTGTCCGCCACAGGCTGGGCCACTTCCGCACCAACCTCCCACCCCTTCTGTGCCCTCTGCGCCCTCTGTGGTTTCCGGGCTGCCTACCTGATTGGCAAACCAGGCCCCCATGGACAACCGGGTTGGCAGAATCTACTTCGCCTTGCGCGCGGCAGCCTTGCGCGTCGGAAGGCTCAACGCCTCGATCACGTCCGCCACCCTCCGCAACGACGCCGCATCCGTCTTCTCCAACCGCCCGATCGCATCCTGCACCTCGGGCCCTTCCTTGCGCGCAGCCGTGCGCCCGCACATCTCATCGAGCGAGAGTCCCAAGGCCCTCGCGATCCGAAACGCCGCCTCGACCGACGGCACCAGCTCACCCCGTTCCAGGCGAGGGATGTAATTCGCCCCCACCCTGGCCCCATGGGCGAGCTCGGACTGCGTCATGCCGCGATCTGTGCGCGCACGGCGGATCCGCCTCCCGAGCTGCTGCGCAAAGTCCATTCGTCCACCTCGTTAAACCCGCCAACCGAAAGCCCGAGGTTACCACACCCTCGCACGAAAATGGCAACACCCTTCGTCACCCAACTCCCTCGAATCCGCCCTCACGCGCGCCCCCATCGCTTGCGCAACGCCTCCACCTGGCGCGACGTCACCCCCGGCACCGCCAGCAACGCCTCGTCCGTCGCCTCACGGATCTGCATCGACCCACCGATCTCGGACAGAATCCGCTTGCGCGTCACCGCCCCGATCCCCGGAATGTCCTCGAGCTCCGAGCGCAATCGATCCCCTTTCCCCTTCCTGCTGCGCACCACGTTCGCGAACCGGTGCGCCTCGTCCCGCAGCCGCGCCAGCAACACCAGCGACGTGTGCGGCCGGATCGTGATCCCGTTCTTCTGTCCCGGTAGGTATACCCGGTCCGTCTCCGTCTCCCCCGTCACGCTCTCCCGCTCCTTCGCCAACCCCACGATCGCCAGGTCGTGCAACCCGAGATCGCGCGCCGCAGCCAGCGCCGCGTTCAGCTGCCCACGTCCCCCGTCCACCACCAAAAGGTCCGGGCTCTCCCACGGCATCCGCTCTCGCCCCTCCCCGCCCTTGCCCTCCTCCACCTGCTGCCCTTCGCTCTGCTGCCCTTCGCTCGCGTCCTGCTGCTCTTCTGTCGCGTCAGCCTGCCCTTCGTTCGACTCCTGCTGCGCTTCGCTCGACTCCTGACGCTGCTGCACCGCCCGACGAAACCGCCGCGTCAGCACCTCGTAAATCGCACCGTAGTCGTCGCCCTCCGCCACGTCCCGCACGTGGTACGACCGATACCCCGCCTTGTCGAACACCCCATCGACCATCCGCACCAGCCCCCCCGACGTGTCACGCCCCCCCAGATGCGAGATGTCCAAACACTCCACCACCCGCGGCAACGTCGCCATCCGAAGCCGACGCTGCATGTCCATCAATCTCTCCTCCACGTCGTCCTTGGCCCGACGCTTCTCCGCAAACGCATGCACCGCGTTGTCGTTCGCCATCGCGAGCAGCTTCACGCGCGGACCCCTTCGCGGATGCACCAGCTGCACCTTCCTGCCCCGACGCTCCGACAACCACTCCTGCACGCCCGTCGCGCTCTCCGGCAGCACGGGCACGATCACCTCGTCCGGAATCGCGTGCGCCGCAGGCCCCTCCTCCCCGTAGTAATGCGTGAGAAACGCGCCCACCACCTCGTCGTCCCCCACCTCCACCTTGCGCATCGGGATCGCCATCGTGTCCACCACACGACCCCGTCGCACGAAGAGAACCGACAGCTCGCAAAGGTCCGCGTCCCGGTGCAACCCGATCACGTCCTGGTCCACGTCCTTGATCGCCACCACCCGCTGCGTCTCACGCACCGTCTGCACCGCGCGGAGCTGATCGCGGTACACCGCGGCCTGCTCGAAGTCCATCCGCTGCGAAGCCTCCCGCATCCGCTGCTCCACGTGCACCGATACCTCGTCGTGCCGACCCTCCAGGAACAACAACACCGCCCGAACGTTGGATGCGTAATGCTCCCGGTCGATGTCGATCACGCAAGGCCCAGGACATCGCTTGATGTGGTACTGCAAACAAGGCCGCTTGCGCGACGACAGGTCCGTGTCCGAACACGTGCGCAACCGAAAGTGCTTGTTGATGAAGTGCAGCGTGCGGCGCGCCGCCGTGGCCGAGTGGTGCGGCCCGAAGTACCGCGCCCCGTCCGCCGACGGACGACGCACCAGCTCGAGCCGCGGGTACTCGTGGCTCTCGTCCAGGCGCAACGACAGATAGCTCTTGTCGTCGCGCAGCTTCACGTTGAAGCGCGGCTTGTGCTGCTTGATGAGCGAGTCCTCGAGGATCGTCGCTTCCTTCTCGCTCGCTGTGACCACGGTCTCGACGTCTGCCACGGTTCGCAACAAGAACGGCAGCTGGGCGCGGGTGTCCGTGCCGCGCTCCTGGAAGTACGATCGGACGCGGGAGCGCAAGCTCGTGGCCTTGCCCACGTAGATGACCCGGCCTTCCGCGTCCTTGAACAGGTAGCAGCCGGGCCTGGGCGGCAGGGTTTCGAGCTTGGAAACGAGCGTCTCCGGAACCACGGACCTGGCATAGCACAAGGCGGGTTGCTACAGAGAGCTTCGCGCCGCCCTGGCGCCGACCCGAAACCCCGATGAAGCTCCCGCTCCACATCGAAAACGACCTCGTCCGCGGCCTCGTCATGGCCGCCATCTTCGCCGTCGCCGGCGCCGTCATCGGCATCCTCGCCTTGCCTCCAGGCCCACGACACGTCGACCCCTCCGCCCCCGGTCCCAACTTCACCCTCCTCGGCCAGCGCGTCCCCCTGAGCGCCGACGCCGACGAGCGCGCGTTGCAGCTCGTGCGACGCCACGCCAACGAGAACATCGTCGTGAAGATCCCCGGCGGGGGACAGCACCTCATCGCCCGCGCCACCCTCGGCGCCCAGGTCCAGCGCTCCCGCCTTACCGCCCTGCTCGAGCAGATGCGCGACCCCGCCAGCCCTCTGCGCCAGCACGCCTCCGCCCACGACGGCTCCGACGGCCCCGAGGGCATCGCCTTGCCCGTTCCCATCTCCTTGAGTGACGAGCGCGCCCTTGCCACGCTCCTCGAGCTCAAAGATCACGTGGATCGCCCCGCCGTCGACGCCCGCCTCGACCTCGAGACGCGCAAGCTGCTGCCCGAGCAGTTCGGCATCCAGCTCGACGTGCACGGCACGCTCGCCCGGTTGCAGCACGCGGTCCGCACCGGCCAGGACGAGATCGACGCGGTGGTCTCCAAGCTCGAGCCGCGGCTTCGGTCCGAGCAGCTCGGCAACGTCACGTTCGACAACGTCCTTGGCTACTTCGAGACGGCGTACGCGCGGGGCGCCAAGCACGAGCTTCGCACCTTCAATCTGCGGCTCGCGGCCTCGCGGCTCGATGGGCACGTCATCCTGCCCGGTGAGGTCTTCGACTTCAACGCGGTGGTGGGGCCGCGGGACGAAGCGCATGGCTACAAGATCGCCCCGGTCATCGCGGAGGGCGAGCTGGTCGACGGCATCGGCGGGGGCACGTGTCAGATCTCGGGAACCCTGCATGCGGCCGCGTACTTCGCCGGGCTCGAGATCGTGTCCCGTCGCGCCCATACCCGTCCCAGCTCGTACATCAAGATGGGTCTCGACGCCGCGGTCTCGTACCCGACCATCACGCTGAGGCTGAAGAACAACTTCGGCTTCCCGGTCGTGTTGCACGAGACGGTGCGCGACGGCATGGTGCGGGCCGAAGTCCTGGGACCCAACCGTGACCTCACGGTGACGTACGTGCGCAAGATCTTGGGTGTGCAGCCCTACCAGGAGGTCGAGCGCAAGGACTCCAAGCTGCCCATGGGGATGCGCAAGCTGTCGCAGCGGGGCGTGCCGGGGTTCCGCGTGCAGAAGCACCGCATCTTGCGCGACGGTCCCTTTGCGGTGCGCGAGCGCACGATGGACGTGTATCCGCCGACTAGCCAAATCATCCGTGTGGGCACGGGGGACATGCCGAGAGACGAGGTCGACGTGCAGGACGATCCGCACCCGGAGTACACGGCGGACGAGTACCTGATGATCACGCAGGGGCCGGGGATCCTTTCGCGCGGGGTGGATCGTGACGTGCCGGGGGGACCGATGGTGGAGAACCGGACGCCGGGCAAGACGGGCAAGGCGGGGTGGACCGAGGAAGCGGGCTTCCCGGTGTTCAAGGCCGATCCGGCCGACGAGGCGCGCGAGAAGGCCGACAAGAAGGACGACAAGAAGCCCGCGAAGAAGGGTGACAAGAAGCCCGACAAGAAGCCCGACAAGAAGAAGGACTAGCCCCAAATCAAGCGCTCCGCGCTGCTTTGGGTCTAGGTCTTTTTAAGGGGGCTTTCGCAAAGCCCCCTCGCCGCGCTCAACGCGGCTCACCCCATAACGCCTCGCCTTCGGCTCGGATCAACGTTCGCACCGGGTTCTGCGCTTCGTCCGCAAGCGATGATTCGGGGTGGTGCGAACGCGATCCGTCTTGCCCGCCCTGACGGGAGTGCTACGAGGCGGCTCCGATGAGGTTCACACGGCACGCGGGTGTAATTCTGGCGATGGTCGCGAGCGGGTGCGGGAACGACGTGCCTCGCGCGCAGTCCCTGACGGAGGCCTTGCGCGCGTTCGAGGCGGTGCACCGGCACTGGGTGCAGGAGGCGAGCAAGCCCCCGCCCAAGCCGCCAGAGCCGCCGTGGACCGAGCAAGACGACGCGCTCCCTGACACGCTCGAGGGGCAGCGCGAGGAGATCCTTCGCAAGCTGCGGGAGCGGATGGGTGTGTCGGAGGCGGCGATCGTCAAGCTGCGGGAGGCGTTCGGAACGTATCGCAGCGGTCAGGGCAACCCGAAGGCCACCAAGCACCCGATGACGCGCGCCGAGTGTCGCGCGATCCGCGCCAAGGCCGAGACGTTTCCCGCGAGCAAGGTCTGCGGAGAGAAGAACATGGTCGCGCTGTACAACCCATCGAAGGGCGAGACGGAGAAGGACGCGAAGGTCTGCATCGACCAGTTCGAGTTTCCGAACATCGCGTGCGAGTACCCGATGACGTGGGTGCAGGCGCAGCAGACGCAGAAGATCTGCAAGGCGATGGGCAAGCGGCTGTGCGACGCGCACGAGTGGGAAGGGGGATGCTACGGGGAGCTGTGGCCGCCGGAGGAGGAGTACGCGTTCACGCTCGACCGCGAGAACATGTCGGGGCTGCACAACTTCAACAACAAGAAGAACGGTTGGATCCGGTGGGCCTACGGGGAGAAGAAGGATCACAAGCTGTGCGGGACGACGAGCCGCAAGTCGGACAAGTGCGTGGCGAGCGAGTGGGAGCATTGCGGGTCGAACACGTTCCCGGCGGGGGCGTTCCCGAAGTGTGTGAGCCGTCTCGGGGTGTATGACCAGCACGGCAACGCGGCGGAGCACATGAGCCTGCCGATGAAGCCGGAGCAGCTTGGGAGCCGTGGGGGCATCGGGCGGACGGAGATGAAGGGCAGCTGGTTCATCTTCGACTTCTACGAGGCGCACATCGACGACTGCCGGTGGCGTGCCCCGGACTGGCACGGCAGCGAGGTGATGCACCACAACAGCCACGCGAACTATCACCTGGGATTTCGCTGCTGCAAGGACGTGGGGGGCGGCGGGACCGGAGGCCCGGGGGTGGGCGGCAAGTGAAGATGCCGGTTTGTGTTGCAGGCCCGCGGCTCGTCCGCTAAGGTGCGCGGCCCGTTGGTCCCCAGAAGTGGGATCAGCACCAGTCCCCATCGTCTAGAGGCCCAGGACACAGGGTTTTCATCCCTGGTACGGGGGTTCAAATCCCCCTGGGGACGCCAAAAAAAACGGATACTTAGACGTTCGCCCCTGCAACGTCGGCCACCGTCTCCGGAATGTCTCCACGGTCATCGTCCAGTGGCTCTGGGCGACAGGTGCGTGTCGCGCATCGTCGTCGCCATCGAGCTGGGGGAGCTACTTGCCGTACTCGGTCATCGCGATTCCCCGGTCCCCAGCGCCAGCCTCTCGCGGGCACGCAAGATGGCCTGGTGGAGCTGCTTTTCCAACACGTCCCTCGACGGCAGCTCGGTCATGTACTCGGACACGCGGATGCCGCTGGCTTCGAGCCGCACCAACCGCACACGCTCGCTCGACTTGCCCGCGCAGAGAATGAGCCCGAGGGGAGACTCCTCGCCGGGCTGCCGGTCATGTTGGTCCAGCCACGCCAGGTACAGTCCCATCTGCCCCTTGTCCGCAGCCTGAAAGCGCTCGATCTTCAAATCGATGGCCACGAGGCGGCGCAGCCTCCGATGGTAGAACAGCAGGTCGATAGTAGTCCTCACCATCGACCGTAACTCGCTTCTGCCACGCCACGAAGGTGAAGTCCGTGCCCAATTCCAGCAGGAACCGCTCCAGCTCCCGGAGGATGGCTGCCTCCAAGTCCTCTTCGGCAAAGGTGTCGGACAGGCCCAGAAAGTCGAGCACGTAGGGGTCTCGAAACACGAGGTCAGGAGTCATCGCGTCGTGCTGGCGAAGCTCCGCCAGCTCCGCACGGATGAGCTCCTCGGGCTTCCTGCTCAGCGGTGCGCTCGTAGAGCAAGCTTCGAACCCGATTTCGCAGGGTCCACGCCCACCGTTCCACCCTGCACAGCTCCGCGTAGAACTCGCGCCGGAGTGGGTCGTCGAGGTAGATGATCTCCAGGAAGTGGGACCAGCCCAATTGTCTCGACAGCGCCGAGACAATCTCCGGGTCAGCGAACGCCTCGGAGAAGCGCAGCATGTGGAACAGGCTCTGTCGACTGAACCCGCGTCCGTACTCCTCCGTGAGACGCGCAGCCAGGCCCTCGACCACCTGCTTGCCGTACTCGGCTCGCTCGTTCCGAAGCACGTCCAGGGACCACTGCTTTCCGCTCGACAGCTACCGGACCAGGACGAACGTGTGGGGCAGGTCGTGGCGGATGTTCTGGTCCGGCCTCTTCGGGCACTACGACGACGATGCCGTCAACGCCTTCATCGGGCAGCACGGGGCGTACTTCACCAACTCGATGCTGTGCTTCGGGGGGAGCACGGATCCGAACGACCACCCACGGCGGTACGTCGAGTGCTGCCGCCCCTTCATCGAGCGGCAGATCGACATCGCGAAGCCCGAGGTGCTCGTGTCTTTCGGGGACATCGGTGCGTGGAACGTGGCGACCATCCTGCTGGGGCACAACCAGGGCAACCAGGTGCTCCAGACCCTGGCGGCGTCACGACACCCACTCCGCGACATCGGGAACATGGTTGCGGCGGGCAAGGTGCGGGACGGGATCGACGTGGTGATGCGGGGCCGCCGGATGAAGTTCTGGCCGATGTACCAACCGGCAAGGCGGCACCTGCACGGGTTCGACGGGGACTACGCCGTCCTCCAAAGTCTGTTGGGGTCCTGAGCGGACTACTCCGCACCGTTCGGGTTCGAGGTCCGCGAACGCCGTGTAGATCGCTTCCGGAGGAAAGCCGAGGCCGTGCCGGGCGACCCAACCTACCGCCTCGTTGTTTGAACGGAGATATTCCGTGAAAAATTCGGGAAACACATGTTGAATGCCGACGTGCTCCCGCATACCGTCCGTCCGCCCGGGCTGGACCGGCGGAGGCAACATTTCTCCGCCCTCCATCACTTTTTGCGCAACCAACCCGGCCGCGTGTCCGAAGAGCCCTCAGAGAGACCAGATCGGCTGCCTCGAGCAGCGGAGGTGAGATGTGACTCGGCCTGCGAAATGGGCGCTTGCCCCGGCGATCGTGCTGTTGCCCTCCTTCGGGTGCTCGGACGCGAATGATGCCAAGAGCGCGGCTCCGACTGTGGAGGCCCCCTTCGCCCCCATCCCTTCCGTCGCCCGCCCTCCAGTAGCCGGGAGGCCGTCCGACCGACTCGCGCCAGCCTTCGCCTCCTGCTTCCGAGACCCCGGTTCGTGTGACGACGGCAACGACTGCACGGTGGATACGTGCCATCCGCTGCTTGGGTGCAGGTACAAGCAGAAGGCACCCGGAGCGGCATGTGACGACGGCGACGCGTGCACCAACGCGGATGCCTGCACGACGGAAGGCTCGTGTCGGGGAGAGCCCGTGAGCTGCGAGGACGACAACCCGTGCACGGCCGATTCTTGCACACAGAGCACTGGCGCCTGCGCGCACGACGTGCTGCCGGGGTTGTCCTGCGACGATGCTGACGCCTGCACAGGCGAGGATGTTTGCGACGAGACCGGGGCGTGTTCGGGAACGCAACTCGTTGTGGACGACGACAACGAGTGCACCGTGGATTCCTGCCACTCGCAAAGCGGCGTGCGCAATGACCCGGTGTCGGCGGGGACCGCGTGCGATGGCGATGGGGCGGGCGAATGGCTGTGCGACGGCCAGGGCGTGTGCTCGAGGCTCATCGACGCGGAGTCCGTGGTAGACCGTGTGGGAGGGTTCGACCCAAGTGTTCGCGAGCGAGTGCTTGGCGCGGGGCGGCACCCGGTGAACGCGGTGGGTGCGCATGTCGGCGTGACGTTCGTCGAGCATCTCGCCTCCGGGGAGGCAAGGGTTGCCGCGGCCTCTCTGTCGGCGGGAGGAGCAGGGCTTGGGCTTTGGCGTTCGGGCCCCACCGCAATCGAGTCGGACCCTGTCATCGCTGCCACCCCGAGCGGGCTTGTCGTGGTCTATGCGGACGTCGGCCTCGACGGCGACGGGCTCGGCATCGGTATGCAACTGCTCTCCTTGGATGCGAGCCCGGTGGGGCCACCCCTGATCGCGAACCAGACTACCGTGTTCGGACAGCACTCCCCCGACGTGCTCTGGGACGGCGCATCGCTCGTGGTGGCTTGGGAAGACGACAGCATGGGCAACTCCTGGGAGCGCAGGGTCTGCCAGAGGCGCTTTGCGGTTGATGGTGCGGCGTTGGGTCCGGAGCTCTGCAAGGGAGGTCCGGACGGCCACCTATCCAACCCGGTTGTGGCAGCCACCACGAAGGGGCTTGCATGGACCTGGCGCAAGGAGACGCTCGAGTCCTGCACGTACGAGCTGTCGTGGGGCTCGACCGCGTGGACGCTTTCGGTCGAGGGGTATCCCCCTTCCGGCGAGGTGCCAGCCCTGGCCGAGCTCGACGCAGACCACCTCCTCGTGGTGTACGTCGATGGCGCGGAACAGTTGATGGCGACGGTCGTGAACGCGACGAGCGGACCGACGGGAGCTTTCGTCTTGAACCCCGGGGGCCCGTCGCGATGGGAACCGTCTCTGGCCACTACGGCCGACGGCGTGTACTTGTCGTGGCGAGAGCGGACGTCTGTACCGGCCGTCCAAGCGGACGACGTGAGAATGCAGCGAGGAGCGTGGGACGTTGGGCAGTTGACGTGGTCGCCTTCGGTGCTGCCGATACCGTACCCGGACACGTGGTGCACGGGAGATCAAGGACGGGCGGCGTTGGTGGCGGTGCAGATGGTGCCGTCGGGGGCGATGGCGGCGGTGTGGAACGATCGCGTGGCCCGGCTGGGCAGGCCGGAGCACGGGGACGTGTTGCTTTCGATCATGAGGACGCCGGTGGTGCGTCCGGTGGAGATGTGAGGGAGGCGAGGAGGAAATGATGTCGCAAGCGAGATGGCTGGGAGCGGCTGCTGGAGCGAGCTGGGTGCTGATGGTGGCATGCGGCGGCGACACGACGACGAACAACTACGGCACGTGCGGTCCCGGGACGAGGATGGACCCGGACCTCAACGCGTGCGTGCCTGTGGAACCAGACGGTGGGACGTCGGGCACGGGGGGCAGTGCCGGAGGTGCGACGGGAGGAGCTGGCGGCGGGGCGGGAGCGAGCGGAGGAGCATCCGGGGCTGGGGCGGGTGCTGGGGAAGGAGGTGCGGCCGGGGTGGGCGCTGCTGCCGGGCAGGACGGTGACGCGGGCCTGGATGCGAAGCCTGAACCTCACCCTGACGATGACGCGTGTCTCGACGGGGTCGTCTATGTCGTCAACGGGGACAAGGCCTGTGGAACGTACAACCCGGCGGGTGTGTGCAGCGAAGCGGAGCCGGAGGTGATCGAGTTGCCACCGCTGGGGGAGGAGGACCTGACTCCCCAAGACGCATGGGATCCCAGCACTGGAGGAGTATGGGTGAGGACCCCGTCGCGTCCTGGGACGAAGCTTGACTGCGGAGGCTGTTCGCGCCCCGGGTCCGTAGCTCAGATACGTATCCCGATACGGACCGACGCTGGGTACTCGTTTCCCGTGTACGTCGTACACGAGGACGCCGAAAACGAGATGGCTCCCTGGTACATCTCCCACGAGCGAATCGGACTGGACTGCTACCACGAGTTCTATGGGAGCTGCTGGGTTGACGACGGTAAGGAGCAAACCATCGTGATCGAGACAGCCGATCTCGACGCACCCGCTCGGAACTTCCACATCTTCTACTACCCCAACCTTGGACCTTGTGATGATTTCCAATAAGCGTTGCTCTGTTTGGAGCGTAGGTCGCGTGCTTGCAATGGTGGTCCCTGCGCTGTTGTCATGCGCGAACCCAAGCGATGAACCAGGGCAGAAAGGTCCAAAGGAAGACGTGCCGTCATCCTTCGACGATAGATATGGGGTACGCTTCTTCTCCGGCCTTGAAGGGGAAACGAAGGCCGTCACCGTAGGGCCAAACCCGGCCCTGTGGCACCGCGACACCGAAACTTCGCGGCTCATGTCTCTCGATACGCCGTCTGCGCGGACTGCAGCCGGCTCCGTCACACCGTCGGTCCTCATCAAGGCTGCCCTGTTGGAGTGTGGGTTGCCCGCGAACGCCCTTGCCGAGGATGAGTTCCCGGACGCTACGACGTTCTTCTATCGTAAGGGGCTACTACCCAATCCGACGTGTGATCGGTTGCTGGAAACCCAGCAGATTCTCACGTGCGCCGCGGACAAGCTCGCAGAGATTGGTGAAGCGGTGGGACCCGTGGTGTGGAATCTGACGATTCCGTTGGATGTTGCTGCACTCGTGGGTATTCCTGTGGGGCCCTACACGTTCCCCCCGCAAGACGCGCACAGTCGGTTCATCGTTCGTGATGCAGCTCTGCGCGTTCTGGCGCATGTCTCGTGGCTGGACATTCTGCCGATGACTGGAGAAGTGAGCGGCACCACATGCACCGAGCTGTACACGCAGGCAGCGTCAACTCCCTCGCTCTCGCACAGTTTCCCGCTATTCGGCGTCGCCCTTGGGTCGCTGCCGAACGATTCTCTTCCCCCGCTTGCCCCGCCAAGGCGAATCGCCACCACCGCCGACGTCGCCGAACTGGCGCAAGGGCGTCTCGAATACAAGGCACACTTGCTCCGGGCTGCTGCTCGGATGATCCCTGACCTGGTGCAGGACAGCGTCTACGCGGACCTCGCGGGAGGCGCGCGCAAGAGCGCCGTGGCGGGAGACTTCTCCCGAGGACAGCAGGCCCTGTGGGGAAACGCCGCGGACGGCTACTACAACTCCCTGGCGCACGCCACGCGGGTCCTCGCGCAACGGTGGCAGGTCCCGGCTTCCCACTTGCCCCCGTGGCAGACCTTGACCCCCTCGACGTGTTCCCCTTCGGCGATGAGCCAGGACGCCCTCGAGCTCACCTACGGCGCCGACCTCACCGCCCGCATCGGGAGCCTACCTGTGAACACGCAGGGGCAGAGCGAGGCCGTCACCACGCTCGAGCGCGCGGGGGTTGTGTTCAATGACTTGCTTCTCAGCAAGCACGACCCCGAGCAACTCAAGACTTGGATTGTGGAACAGCTACTTTTTGCGGAGGCGGTCGATCGAGGTTCGAATGTGGCTGAGTTTCGCGTCACGCCCGCAGGAGAGCAGATCACGCGCATGTTCGAGGACATCTCGGACGCGGACTTCCTCTTCGCCGCCAGGGTCATGCAGCAGCGGTACCGCGTGCTCACCAACGCGGGAGTCACAGGGTGGGACGCGGATGCCACAGCCACCGAGAACATGCCTACGAGCTCGCTTTCCCCTTCGAACCCTGCGGGCATGCACGTGTTTCGCGGGCCGATCCCGTCGGGGGACCTGGGCGTGGACGCGCTCGCGAAGCTCGGGGGTCTGCAAGCGGCCACGCAGTGCACGGAATCGTATGCGGGAGCCCGGGCCATGGGCACCGACTTCAGCCCTGACTTCGCGGTGCAGGATGTGTTCGCGATGGGGCAGGCGCTGTACGGACGGCTCGTGGCATTGCGGGAGCTCACCAAGACCGCAGCCCCGAAGGCCGAACAGCTCGCGCAAGCAGCGACCGCGGAGTTACGGGCCTGGAGCGGAGAGGGCCGGATCTTCGCGGTGGGAAGGACAGGGATCTCCAAGCGACTGTCTCAGATCGAGGTGACGACTGTCGGCTTCGAGCCCTCTCACTTCCATGCCGAGTCGGTCGAGGAGATGAGTGGGCGTCTTGCCCTGGTCTGGGGCAAGCCCTTCGTGGCCGAGTGCGCCGCAGGGCTGCGCACCGCGTGTCCGCAGGACCTCGCGTCGTACATGGCGTTCCCCTCCACGGCCGACGTGCGGTCGCTCCGCGACGACGCCGGTACGGTGCCCGTGCCCAACGCGTCCGACCAGCTCGAGGAGCAACCAACCGCGCGAGCTCGTAGGTTCTACGGTGCGGACGGCACGTGGGGGCGATTCGTCTTCCCGATCGCGGGCTCCGGGTCTCGGTTCAGGCCTGGGTTCTCGGGCTCCCAGACCGGAGAAGAACGGTTGTATGTGGTCCTGCGCACAAGTCCCTCGAGCGGAGGGGAAGGGCGGGTTCTCGGGGCCATCTCGCTGCGCAGGAGCAACCGAATGACGGGCCTTGCGGTCAGCACCCAACAGCGGGCGCTTTTGGACGCGACGGCGGGCATCGACCCGAGGGGGCTTCGTCTGGCCGGCGTGGTGGACAAGCACACGCTTGGAACGCCGCGAACGTTCTGCCTGCCCGGGGTGCCGCACGACATCTTCGTGCCGCTGGAGAACGAGCTGACCAGCGACGGTGACACGTACGAGTCGAGTTGGCGGTCCCTTCTTGCCCAGGCCAAGTCGGCGGCGCTTCGCGCCGACGAACTCGGAGACAAGATGCTTGACTGGGGGTTGCAGACCGAGCTGCGCAGGGAGGACGCCAACAGCAAGTTGGCTGATCTGTGTGGCAGCTACGGCCTGGTGACGGACGCAACGTTCGAGCACGGGCAGGTCAACGCCGACGCCGCCGATGGCCCGCTGAAGGATTGCATGGGCGGGGACGTGAAGAGCGTGGTGTTTCTTGGTCCCGCGCCGGACGATATGCCCACCGACTCGGCTCTGGTCACGAGCTACATCAAGAAGAACGTACTGCGCTGCGACGATACCAGCGGCATCACCAACCGCAGCGGCCTTTGCGACAAGGCGACGCTGACGTGGGGGGAGCTTGCCCTTCCTGGACTCGAGTCGTTCGAGCCTCAGGTTGCCGAGTGCGACGAGGTCGAAACCCTTGCAGAAAGCCTGCCCACGGGTCTGTCCGCCGAGAGTCTCAAGAGCGTGTCCCAAGCCGAATGGCGATCGCCGGATCGACTTGCATGGCTTGCCTCGACGATGCGGTTCGTGGAGCGCATCTCCGACGACGCGTCGTACAGAGACTGGTACGTCGTGTGGAATCACACGACGACGATCATGAGCAGCACGGGGTGGGCGCTCGACGACCCAGCTGCCAACGTCCCGTCACCCAAGGTGGAGGAGGCCACCATTTGGCCGGGGTGCCAGCTCTACGGGGCGTGCCCGGAGGGTGATTCGTTACAGCAGAGCCTGGCGAAGGTGTTCGGGACTGGCGATGTCACGGACCCGCTCGTCATTTCCCGAGACGTGGGCTGGCGGGTGCAGGGCGTGCTCTGGACCCTGGCGGCCATGGGAACCGGAGGGACCATTCCGGCAAGGTTGTTCTCGGTGCAGGTCCCTGTGGCCAGATACGGAGAGGCCGCCGACAGTCGTCTGGTGCCCGCCGTCTACGGGACGGGGCACGTCGAGCTGTTGTCGGGCGAGTACCAACTGGTGGTGGGACCCACTATGCCAGACGACGTGTCGAATCTGCTGCAGTCGATCAAGCCCTATCCGAGCGGCTTCGAGCACGCGACGTCACTCAATCAGCCCGAGTGGCTGCGCCACTTCTGGAGCGAGGTGCACACGGCGAATCAAGAGGTCTCCACGGCGTACTTGAACGCGCCGGCGCACAACGCCGCGCTGGAGCTCGACGAGCGGCAGTTCGTGGGTAGCGACTTGACCACGATGGGTGAGCACTTTCGCAACCTGCGTTGTGCGGGCACGCTGTTCATGTCTCCGGGGGGGGCCGCGCAAGGCGAGGGCCCGGAAGCTGGACGCGCTCTCCTTGGCGAGATCAAGACCGGCAAGCGAGACAAGAAGGGGTACCAACGCTGGTCGAACGTGTGCACGCGGCCGCACGCAGGGAAGCGAGGCACGCTGCAGCTTTCCCTGGAAGGCGACGGGAAAGCAGAGATTCGCTTTCGGGACGTCATCCTTGCGGGCAAGTGCAACGAGGACTCCTGGCGCTACGGATACTCCGGGGAACTGCTGTCCACGGGCGCCCCGTACCCGATGGACCGCGAGTGGTGGCACATCTGGGATGGCAACGAGTGTGCGAATCATGACCAAAGGAACGTTGCGATGACGCAATCCTGCCTCACGCAGTGGGATGCCGAACCCACGACGCGCTGGGGCGACTACGCCAACGTTTGCACATGGATTGGCGGGTACCAACCCTTGGGCGCCTACGCGATGGGACCGTGGGACTTGCGGCCGGACAACTGTTCGCAAGCCACCCGGGCGAGGATGTTCGTGAACTCCTATCCCCCGGCGTCGCCATGTGATGCGGTGGGAGAGCTCGTGGCGGCCCTCGGACTCGCGTGTCAGCTGCAGGTCGCGCCCCCCACAACCTTCACGGCGGCCCCTCCGAAGGTCGATTCGCTCGACCAGGTGTCGGCGCTTGGGTCGTGGCTGGAGAGTGCTGGCGCCATTTACGCAAATCAAGCCAGCCGACTGTATGTCGAGAACGTCCCTGAAGCCGTGCTTCGGGACTTCCAGAACCTCACGCCAGGAACCGGCAACAATGCCGGGAAGGTGGGCCGCGCGCGGCTCGAGTTGGGCAAGAACCTCGAGGCCGTGCGTACCCATTGGCGTCACGTCGGCGAGACGTTGTCCCTCATCGGAACGGACATCGAGAACGCTCGCGTCTCCGACGAGCTGGCCGAGATAGAGATGGACAAGGAGAACATCCACATCGCCATCCAGAAAATGGAGTCCCTTGCGCGGGTTGCGAAGGCCACTGCGGAAGCCATAGGAAGCGTTCCGAACGCGAAATCCGCTTATAATCCTGGTGACCCAGCGACGGCCAACGCCATTGCCGTCATCGAGGGCGCGCGGCATGCCTACGTGAGTCTGAAGCTTCGCGATCTCCAAGCGAAGACGGGCCAACAATACGAGGCATCCCAAGCCAAAATCCTCAACGACCTGCACGCTACCCTTCTACAACGCATGGGCAGCCTCGAGGACGACATGGCCGGCCTTCGGACCGCCATCGCCTCCACCAAGCAGGCGGCGAGCGAGCTCGAGAGCCTGACCACGCAGGTGCAGCAGGAAGCTGCCGTGGCCGCGGGGGCCAGCTTCTACACCGACAAGGATGGGAACGTCGTGGCCATCCCCGTCAACTCGGTGCTCAACCGCCAGTTCGACACTACGCGTAGCCGCTATCGCAAGGCCTTGACCGAGGCACGGTACCTCGCGTTCTTGTCTCGCGTCGCGATCGAGCAGCGCATCGGTGAGCGTCTCGACGCCATCTCTTTCCCGAAAAGCACCGGCCCCATCGAGTCGCCGGGACTGTGGGCCGACGACGTGTGCCACATGACGGGCATCGACTTCGACAAGTACAAGGACGCGCCGCCCCCCAGTTGGAACGCCTCCGGGCTCGCGCCCATGGCCGGTGGTCTGGAATTCGGGCCCGTCCCCATCCACGCCGACCTGATCAAGCCCCAGTATCGAAGAAACCTGCTCGCCTACCTGAAGCAAGAAGGCGTCATCGACGACCTGTCCAAGCAGTACATCGGTGACTACGTGCAGCGGCTCGAGACCTTCGTGACCCACTACAACACGGAGTACCCGGCCCACGACGGCGACGACGCGACCGTGCTTTCGCTACGCGACGACCTGATGGTCAATCGTCGCCTCTGCACGGAGCCGTCTCCGAACCTGCTGTACTTCTCGGGCGACCTTGGGATGAGCACGGCCGCGGACGATCCCGCCCAGCCGGAGGGAGTCATCGGTTGGAGGCTGGCGAGCTGCGACTACGTGACGGGCAAGTGCCTGCGCGTGATGGGGCCCGAGGGAACCTCGCTCGTACCGCCCGTTCCGGGCATCGGTGTTTCCCTGTTGGTCGAAGACCCCGCCGAGCTGACGTACGACCCGAAGGGCGCGCCCGTGTCCGACGACCAGAAGCATCTCGTGCAATTGCGGGCCGTCACCCAGAGCGTCGTGGTACCCGCCGGCAGCTACGTGTTGTCGTGGTGGGACCGAGCCTTCCGACCGCGACCGCTGCCGCCCGGTCCAGGCAACGGACAAGGCAACGGTCACGGCGAGGTGCCGGTGCTTGCGTCTCGCCGAGGGACCATGAGCGTTTTGGTGACCGACGAAGCCGGCGACACCCTCGCCGCGTGGCAAGGCACCCCCGACTTGCTTTGGAGTGAGAGGCGCTCGCTGGGACTGCAAGTCCCCCAGCAAGGCACGATATCCGTCAGCGTCTCGGTCTCCTTGCCAGGCGAATCGGTCGCTACCGCTGCCCTTTCGGGCATGCAGCTCGAATCATCGGCAGCTACCACGTCGGCTCCGTCGCCCTACGTCGAGAACGGCGCCACCCTCACCCGAATGAGCCAAAGCTGCGCGCTCACGCCCGAGGACGTGCAAGGCGCATTCACCTACGAGACGAACGAGCAAGGCCGAGGGTACTACGAGCTACACGTGCCCGTTACCATCGACACCGATCGGCTCGAGGACCCCGCCTACCTGAGCGGCAAGCTGGCCGCGGGCAACTTCAACTACCGGCACGTCAACCTGGCCCTGAATCTCGTGGGCACGGGCCTCGTCGATTGCACCGGGCAGCCTGCCACGTGCCGCAACACCAACACCGTCGACTACACCCTCGCCCACGACGCCTTCAGCATTCGTCTGCGCGGCGTGGCAGGCAAGCTTCGGCTCTTCAACTTCGGAGAAGCCTCCATCCACGATGGGCGCGCCCTTGCTTCGGAGATCCAGGTCGAGGTGCCGGTGACCGCGGAGTACGCCGGCCTGCTGCAGCAAGACGGCGTGACCAAGACCGAGTACATGGGCCGGCCGGTCGACGGCACCTATAGGCTTCGCATCTGGGATCGGCCGGGCTTGCAGTGGCACCGCCTCAAGGACGTGCAGCTGGTGCTCAGGTATCGGTATTGGTCCTCGATACGCAAGGGACCGAACGAGCCGTGAGCCGTTGGGGGATCGGCCGGGGCGGCTGTCCGCTCCGGCTGGCCTTCCGGTTGTCGGTGTTGCGATTCGCGTGGAGACCTGCCATGTCCTTGACCCTCATGCATCGACGTTCGGGCCCTGCTTCCGTGGCCGTGCTGCTCGCGTTCGCGATGAGCCTCGTGCCGCATGGGGCCGGTGCCGCGCAGAAGGTGTCGGCGCTCGCGGAGGCGCCCGCGGAGGCCCCCGAGCAGAGCGTTGCCGAGCCCGAACCGGCCGACGACCCTTCTGCCTCCGCGCCCGAGCCACCAGCCTCCCATCGATCGGACCTCACCGTGGAGGACGCCCGGCCGAAGGTCCAGAAACAGCCCCAGGAGGAGGCTGAACCGCTCCGGTCGAAGTCGCTCCGTGACACGGCGCGCACCTCCGCTGCGGAGCGGCAGGTGCCCTCGTCGCCCATGCAGCCCATGTCGCTTCCGACGGGTGAGAACAAGACCGGGGTGAGCGCGCAGTCGATCTCGGTGCCCAAAGGGCCGGGCACGATCGAAGGCATGGGCGAGAGCTTCAGCGCGCAGGCTTCCACGGGGATCGCCACCTTCAGCGTACCCATCGCCTTGCCTTCGGCGCGAGGCGACAGCCAGCCGAGCCTGGCCCTGTCCTATAGCTCGGCTTCGGGAAATGGCGCCGCCGGCATCGGCTGGGACATCGGTGTTCCGTTCATCGCAAGGCAGACCGATCGCGGTTTGCCTTCCTACGACGACGAGCCCAGCTGGCATCCCCAGCAGGACCGATTCGTCTACAACGGGGGCCAGGAGCTCGTTCCCGTACAAGCGCTCCTGCCCGGCGAGCAGCTCCCCGTCTGGGCCACGAGCGGTTGGCAGTACTTTCGGCCCCGCATCGAAGGCAGCTACCTGCGTTTCTTCTGGAGCCCGTCGCAGCAGCTCTGGCGCGTGCAAGACAAGAGCGGCGTGCTGCTCGAGCTCGGTGTGGTCGACGGGCAACGTGACGCCCTCGAGCATGCTCCCGACGACCCGACCCGCGTCTACCGCTGGAACCTCAAGCGTTCGGTCGACGCCCACGGAAACGAGGTTCGTTACGCATACTCCCAGGACGGCAACCTGGCGTACTTGAAGGACATCTACGCCACGTCGCCGGTGGTGGTCTCCGGTCCGGTCGTGGACGCGCAATGGGCGCACCACGTGCGCCTGGTCTACGAGCCGAGGCCCGACGTCACGTTCGGCTTCACCCGCGGGTGGAAGGCGACGCGCTCGCTGCGATTGGCCCGCATCGACGTGACGGCCAAGGGCATGAGCGCGGCCGAGCCCCGGACGCTCGTGCGCCGCTACCACACGTCCTACCTCGCCGGGCTGCACGCTTCGCTGCTCACGAGCGTGCAGGTCGAAGGCCGATGTGCGCAGCCGATCGCCGAAGGAGCGGATGGGAGTCTTCCCAGCAGCGCATGCCCTCGTCTTCCCGCGATGCGCCTCGGCTACAGCCACGTAGCCACGGACGCGCAAGGCGGCCCGTTGCTCGATGGCGGCTTCGAGCGGCTGGACACCACGGTGCGCACGATGGCGGGCAGTCCCGACTACTCGGTGGACGACACGTACACGGACCTGTACGACGTCAACGGCGACGGCCTGCCCGATGTGGTGCAAACCCAAGCCATCCCCCAGCTCGACTGGAAACACGGGTTGTGGCTGCAGGGATACCAAGGAAAAGAAGACCGATTCGGTCCACGGCAACCGATGGGGGTCGAAGGCGTGGGCGGCGTCACCGCGTCGAGCTTGAGCAAGAGCAGCCCCGTGGTGGCTGCCCTCGACCTCGACGGCAATGCCCTCATCGACCTTCTGCACATGCCGGAGGACTCGGCCTACTCGGTGTACACGCCGAAGGGTGCGGGGCAGAATTGGAACTGGGCGGGAAGGAGCATCACGACGGCCGACGGGCTCGATGCGCGCATCGACCTGACCAACGACGCGAGCCTGATCCGGGTGATGGACGTCAACGGGGACGGCCTCGTGGACGTGGTGAAGTCCGGCGAGTCCTACCAGGTTTGGTACGCGCTGGGCCGGTATCCCGGCGGCGACGGGCTCTTCGGAACGGCAACGTGGCTGGCCAACGGCAGCGCCCTGCTGAGCATGGCCCCGGTCGAACGCTGCGTGCCTTGGTCGTCGGGGTCGGTGAGCCTTGGGGCTTCGGACGTCAAGCTCGCGGACATGAATGGCGATGGGCTCACGGACATCGTTCGGGTGCGCTCGGGCGACGTGCGCTACTGGCCGGGGCGTGGCGACGGCACGTTCGGCACCGGACCCATCGGATGCCCTGGAGGCACGCACAGCGAGAACAGCTATCTGATCATGGACGGCAGCCCCGCCTACACGGCGCCGACCGGGGCGATGCTGCAGCTCGCGGACGTCAACGGCGACGGCACCTCGGACCTGGTGCAAATCCGCACGGACGAGGTGGACGTGTGGTTGAACGTGGACGGCACGTCCTGGCGGCCTCGCACGATCGTGACCGCGACGCCCTCGACGTCCAACTACGGCAAGCGCGTGCGACTCACGGACTTCAACGGCTCGGGCACGCCGGACCTCGTCTGGGGCGTCGGACTGGACTATCGGTACATCGACCTTTCGGCAGGCAAGCGCCCTTGGCTTCTCTCCCGGGTGGACAACGGTCTGGGCAAGACCACGGAGGTGGTCTACGCGACGAGCACGCAGCAGATGCTCGAGGCCGAGCGCGCGGGGCAGCCCTGGCAGAGCACGACGCCCGTGGTGCAGCACATGGTCTCGCGCGTGACGGTGCGCGACAACTTGTCGTCGGTGGGCCGGCCCGAGGGAATCTATGGGACCGAGTACAGGTACCGCGACCCGGCGTTCGATGGCCTGCAGCGTGAGTTTCGGGGCTTCCGATCCACCGAGGTCAAGGTGGTGGGCGATGCCAACAGCCCGACGTCCGTCACATCCACCACGTTCGACCTTGGGGAAAGGCCCGCGAGCTTCCCGTTGGACCAAGCGGTGGTCGACTACACTGCGCCGGCCGCCGCCTGGCGGGACAACCCGCGCGAGGCCCTCAAAGGGCTTCCCTTGCGGAGCGAGACCTACGCCCTGAGCCCTTCGGGCACACCGGACGTATACTTGTCGAGCCAGGCCACGGGCTACCGGCTGCGCAAGCTCTACGAGGGGCTCGACGGCCGCGCGGTGTACGTGGCCTTCGCGGAGCAGACCGAAACGCTGCTGTACGACACGGCCTCGTTCGTGGCCGGAAGCGGTTCGCTGTCGGTGGCGGCCGTGCGCGTGCAAGACCGCGACGGCGCGGCCGTGCACGACGAGGTGCAGGTGTTGCCCAATCGTTCGCCCGCGACCAGCCGTAGGCTTCGCACGCGCGCGGTCGTGGACGTGTGGGGCAACCGCACGCAGCAGGCAAACGACGGAGAGGTGGGCGTGGACGACGTCATCGTCTCGCACACCGAAGCCCAGCTCGTTCCGACGCCCGGGCAGTGGGCGGGAGAAGGCCATTGGTCCTTCCGCACCGTGCGGTCTTGGGTACAGCAAGGAGACGACCCGTCCACGCGTCGTCAAGAGTCGCGCACGTTCTACGACGCGTTCGGCGATTCGGTGCGCACGGAGGTCCGAATCGAGGGGATGGTCGAGCTCGACCGTTCCGCAAACGGAGCGCCGAGCCCAGCGGACCGTTCGACGCCGGGGTGGAAGCTGGCCAGCCGCACGGTGTACGACGACTTCGGCAACGCGGTGTTCACGACGGGTCCCGCAGGCCGATGCGCCCAGGTGGGGTGGGACGCTCCGTTCGCGGAGCTTGCCGTGACCGAAGTGATCTACGCGGGCTCCTCGGGACTCGACGTGACGGTGGGGCCGGAGACCTTCGTGTGTGGCCTCACCCCGCTCGGGACCTCCGCCGTGTACGACCGGGGTCTCGGCTTGGCCACGCAAGTCAAGGACGTCAACGGAGCCGTGACCGCAGTCGACTACGACGGCTTCGGTCGCACGAAGGCGCTGTACGGGCCCCGGCCCGACAACCCGGACGAGCCGTCGACGACGCCGTCGCTCGTGGCCTCCTACCACCTGCCCGACGAGACGCTCCGTCCCGTGTCGCGCCTCGTGGTCAAGACGCAGGACGGCGCGACCATCGACGAGCCGAGCTATCACGAGACGCACGCGCTGGTGGATGGGCTTGGCCGTACCGTGGTGACGCTTTCGGAAGCGGACCCGGTCAAGGACGGATTCGGCTGGGTGGTGCAGGGGCTGACGGACTACGACGCGAAGGGAGCCGAGCGCAGGAAGTACCTGGCCTGGTCGTACGACGCCGAGCCCCAGACCTACGACCTTTCGGTGCCGAGCCCCGCACGCTACGGCCAGCAGCGCTACGACGCGTTCGGGCGCGCGATCTTCACCTACGGGCTCGACGGCCACATCACGTTGCAGACTCGGTATCGCGCCTTGGGCACGGACGCGTGGGATGGAGAGGACATCGGCCCCGGACCCCACGCGGGCACCTATGCGAGCGAGCAGCGCGACGGGCACGGTCGCGTGGTGCGCACCACCGAGCGCGTGCGATTGCCCTCGGGGATCGAGGCTCGCCACGTGGATACGGCCTACGCGATCACGGGCGAACCCCTGCGCATCACCCGAAGGCGTGGCAGCGAAATGGTCGAGCGCACGATGGCGTACGATTCGATCGGCCGGATGGTGAGCAACACCATGCCGGAGGTGGGCACGTGGCACTACGTGTACAACGACGCCGGGGACCTTCTGGGCACGAGCGACGCCCGGAAGTGCGGTGTGAACTTCGCCTACGATGCCGCGGGCAGGCTCCTTTCCGAGGACTACTCACCGTGTGAACCTCACCATGCGCCCTACGGCGCCGCCCCCGAGGTGACGTACGAGTACGACGACGCGGCGCTGGACGCGGGTGAAGCGTTCATCAGTCCAACGGACCCGCATATGCTTGGCGAGCAGGACTGCCGCACCACGAACTACACGAGGGGAAGGCTCGTGGCGGTGACGGACCGCGCGCAGCGAAGCCTGACCTGCTACGACGGCCGCGGAAGAACGGTGGAGGTGGCCAAGCGCCTTGCCAACCCCGGCGGCGTCATCGACGGCAGGTGGTACAGCCGAAGGGCCACGTACGATGGGGCCGATCGGCCCGTGACGGACAGCACCGGCGCCACCACGAACCAGCCATCGACGGTGACAACGACGTACACGCGGCGCGGGGCCGTGGACCAAGTCCTGTCGAGCTACGGTCTGTTGGTCGATCACGTAAGGCGCGACGCCGACGGGCTGGTGACGGAGATCCAGTACGGCGACGCGGCGTCCACCACGACGGCGTTTGCGTACGACGACCTTCGCAGGCTGCGCAACCTCACCACCTACCGCGCGAGCCTCGACGGTTGGGTCCACGGTCCGGGAACCCACCAGATGCTGCTGCAAGACGAGCAGTTCAGCTACGACCGCGTGGGCAACCCACTGGAGATCAGGGACTGGCGGGACCCAGCGGAATGGCCCGTGGGGGCCAAGCCGGTCACCCGCAAGATGCAGTACGACAGCCTCTACCGACTGTCGCGCATGGACTACCAATACAGCGCGGGAGACGACGATTGGGTCGATCCCTACAGGGCCGAGACCGAGGACCTGTCGCGACCGCAGCCCTCACCCCGCGCGGACTTCGCGGGTGGCAAGCGCGTGCAGTGGCAGTCGTTCCGCTACGACTGGCTCGGCAACACCGAGGTCACGGACGACGACGCCCACGCGTTCTACGACCGCTCTCTCGGGGAAGTGAAGAACGTCGGCTACAAGCTCCAAGGTGCTGATATCGACGCCGGTGACCGTCAAGGTGAACTCGGCACCGTGTACGACGCCGCGGGGAACCTGGTTCAGCTCGACGTGGATCGTCACGGCGACGTGGTGGGCGGAGCGCACTGGCCGCCTTCGGTCCACGGCCAGGAAAGGCTGGTTCAGCGTTACGCGTACGAGTGGGACGAAGTTGGCAGGCTGGTCCGAGCGAGGCGTTGGGACATGCAGAACCCAACGACGATTCCCCCGGACGATGCGGATGTCGACGCCGAGCTTTCCTTCACCTACGACGCATCGGATCAGCGTGTGCGAAAGACCTCGGGGGCGCGACACACGCTGTACGTATTCGCTTCGTTGGAGCTTCGCGGGGCCGAGTACGAGGCTGGGGACTACTCCCAGACGGAAGTTCCTTACCTGTTTGCGAACGGGGTGCGGCTTGCCCGGGTGGTGCATGGCGATTCGACGGAGGTGTATCTCGAGCTTGGTGACCACCTGGGCTCGACGAGCGTGGTGCTGGACCACGCGACGGGCGAGCTGGTGCAGCGGGACACGGCGTATGCCTATGGTGCGGTGGAGTCGTCGTACCGGCCGGAGAAGTTCGGGGAGTTCCGGGAGGACTACCGATTCACGGGCAAGGAGGATGATGTCGAGGTTGGGCTGATTTACTTCGGGAAGCGGTACTACGCGCCGCTACTGCAGCGGTGGATATCGGCGGACCCGCTTGCGGTGCATGCGCCGGGGGAAGCGGACCTGAACCTTTATGCTTATGTGCATGGGCGGGTTCTTGTTGCTGTGGACCCGGTGGGGTTGGATGATGCGGAAGACGCCGTCAACGCGTTCATTGCAGTTACTAGGCTGCCCACTCGCTTTCTGAGTTCGCTCCTGGCTCCAACGAACAAGGTGACGGTTAGACAGGGGGGAGACGCAGCGGAAGGCGGTTCGTATAGCCCTAATGCCCTGTCGGCTGGAGGTACGCTCAGACTGAACGCTGACAGAGTGGATCGGCTGAGAATGGCCACCAACAGGTTGACCACCAACGCAGGCTCCACCGGAAGTGCGGGAGTGAACACCCTGTATCATGAGGCAACCCATGCGTATCTTGGTATCTACGAGAACCTCCCCAAGGTGCAAGGCGTACTTGCCAAAGCCGAGTCGTACTACACGAGTGCCCCTATGGAGCTTGGTGGCACAGCCACCGATCCCACGCGATTAGCCCACGAAGCCGCCGGGGAATACGTTGGATATCGCGTGATGACTCATTTTGACGCACTCGCTGAACTTGTTTCGGTTCGTGAGGCGTTCATGTCGGGGAGGATCGACGCCTCAACAGCACAAGCGAGGGTTAGCGCTTCTGAGACGAGATACAACGCGGATATGGCGAAGACCGACTTCGGGTATGAGGAGAGGTCCAGGTACTTGGGGCTAGCTGACCCAGCTCAGGAAAGGACCACAAAACCGATAAGCTCCGACCTCAAGACCTTCTTAGATCAGGACGTTCTTGAGGGACAGATCTCCGACAGGTTTCAGGACAACACCGCGTTGACGCAGGTTGCCAACGAAATCTCAGTGGCTGCCAGCTCCGGCACGAAACAGAGTCATAGCCCATGAATCGGGTGAAGCTCTTGATCCTCATGGTCGCTGGTATGGCCTCGTGTTGGCATCACGAGTCTCCTTGCTCTCAAACTGAGACGGACTTGCTGTCCGTCCGAAACGCGGTTGAGAGATTTCACGCTGTTGAGGGCCGATACCCCGCGGACTTGTCCGAACTGCGGGCGAGAGGGGAGATCGGTCCTAATGAAATGAAGGACGCATGGAAGCGGCCCCTAATATACACCCTGAGGCCATCTGGGTATCAGCTATTTTCGGTCGGGCAGGACGGCATCCGGGGTACGGCAGACGACCAAACACCAGGGGGGGGATGGTCATCTTGCCGAGCTGGGTGTGCCTTGTGGTAGGCTATTCGGATGGCCACTCTGATCTCATACGCTCGAAAGGACTTCCCCGCCCCATCACCCATCCCCCCACCACACGCCCTCTCGACACGCCATGAAGGTATCTGTCCGCCCGATCGTACCCGTGGCGACCCTTGTCCGTGGGGCTGATGTGTGACTGCGGAGCGGCTACGCGAGGGTCCGCCGTGTCGTGGCAGCGAGTCGCACTGGCTCAGCCGGCGGAGCACGCCGGCTGCGTCGCTTTCTAGCGCGACTGTCGCCCCAACGGTGCGCTGGCGAGAATCGACGCGCGCGGTCGCGTTCAGGTCACTGCGAAGCGCCGGTCTCGGCGGAGGCGTTTTGCCGAGCTGCCTTCCACGGCGCGGGCAGCGTCGCCGCGAACTCGTGAGCCTTGAAGGCGCCTCGCGTCAGCTTCGGCAGTATGTCGGCGAGGTACTCGACAGGGTTGACCTCGACCAACGCGCAGCTTGCCAGAATCGAGTATGCGATTGCCGCCCGTTCGGCCGCGGCATGCGAGCCCGCAAACAGATAGCTCCGGCGCCCCACCGCCGGACGACGGTGCAGTCGCTCCACAATACCGTTGTCGATTGGCACTCGACCGTCGTCGAGGAATCGCATGAGCGCCACCCGATGGTTCAGGATGTATTGCAGCGCCTTGCCGAGCAGGGAGCCGGGAGGCTCCGTCGGCTGATGTGTTCGACACCACGCGATCAACTCGTCGTACACGGGTTTGGAGCGCTGCTGCCGCTCTCGAAGGCGTCCTTCCGCATCCATGTCCCGCGCTGTGTCTTCCACGTCGTACAGCGTCTTGAAGGCTGCGATCGCAACCGACGCTCGTACGTCGCCCGCATCAAGCGCCTTCACGCAGTAGCGCCTCGCGTGCATGTTGCAGCCGGCTTCGATGCGGTCGGGCGAGCGGAACGTGACGTCGAACAGGTTCGATGCGTCCGCGACGATGAATCCTTTTCGCAGGGAGAGGAACTGTTCCGGTCCAATCTCGCCCTCGCGCTGTCCGACCTTCTTGCCCGTCGAGGTGTAGAGGTAGACGGCCTTGTCCGTGTCGCCGACGTAACCCCACAGAGCCCCGGTCACGATGCCTTTGACGCTGCTGTTGTCTTTGACGGGCAACGACGTGCCGTCCACGTGCAAGATGAGCGAGCCGAGCACCTGAGCCATCTGCGCGTGCCACAGGGGACGAAGCAGATCAGTGGCCCACGTGATCTGGTCCGCCATCGATGAACTGGGCATCGACAGACCCAGCCGAAGCAGTTGCTCACCCTGACGATTGAGCGGTAGGCCGTCCCAGTACTTGCCCACCACCAGGTCGCCCACGAGCCGCGAGCCGTACGCGCCTCCTACTACGACCTTGTCGCCGATCGGGGCGCGCTCGAGGACTCCGTCGCACTTGCCGCACGCCACGATCTCGCGCTCGTCGAGTCGTACGATGACCTCGGCCGGAATCAGGTCGATGACTTCGGTCGTCTCGTGGCCGATGCACTCGCGCAGCGTTCCGCAGATCGGACACGGCAGATCCTCCCGGCATCTTCCCGGACGACCACCGGAACGAACTGCGAAGGAAGGGCGCATACCTCGGGCGCATCGTCGTGCGCGAGTCCGAGTCGATCTCGCCACCAATACAACCGTTGCGCATCTACCCCAAGCTCCCGCGCCGCAGCGATCCCCGACAATCCACTTGCCGTCCAGTAGTCGACGGCTTCGCGACCAAGTCGCTCCGTCCATCGTCGCTGCCCGCGCAATCTCGCCGCCAACCTCTGCAATTGCTGATTCGCCATCGTGGCCTCCCGTTGGTGGCGCCGTCGTTGGCGCCCGAGGCCGATGCTCGCGGAAATACAAGTGCAGGGTCAGGGTACCGTCGGGCGGATAGATACCCACGAGCTGTGGCGGCGGGCTCGTGGTCCCTTCCGGGAGCTGGTCCAACAAGACCCGCAGGCAGCGTTCGACTGGTTGGCGCGCGTGGTGCAGGACGCGGAAGACATCCTGGCGGAGTCCGCACCGGAGATCGATGTAGGATCAGGAGGCGTCCAACAGCCGGATGGCAGCGTCGGTGGCACCGGGTGACAGGTGCGTGTCGCGCATGGTCGTCGCCATCGAGCTGGGGGAGCTATTTGCCGTACTCGGTCATCGCGATTCCCCGGTCCCCAGCGCCAGCCTCTCGCGGGCACGCAAGATGGCCTGGTGGAGCTGCTTTTCCAACACGTCCCTCGACGGCAGCTCGGTCATGTACTCGGACAC
>Ga0209575_10000167_pt1 | contig 68134 bp, 66 predicted proteins | sample Medcelwee11metaG_FD_187172 | JGI IMG/M metagenome (GOLD analysis project Ga0209575, IMG submission 187172) | Freshwater pond sediment microbial communities from the University of Edinburgh, under environmental carbon perturbations - Medium... | ecosystem: Environmental > Aquatic > Freshwater >... | reverse complement strand
CGCGGGCCAGGCCGTCGGAGGCCGGGTCGATGCCGACCATCGCGCCCATTTCCAGATTCTTGCCGTGGCGGAGGATCTTGATCATCAGGTCGGTGCCGATGTTGCCGGAGCCGACGATGGCGACTTTGAGTTTTTTCATGCGGTTGGTCTCTTGTGCACGCAGCGCGCCGGTCATTCGGCCGAGAAGTTGACGGCGACCTGGCCGAGGCCGTCGATCACCGCCTCGAAGCGGTCGCCGGCGGCCACCCCCACCATCGGCCCGAGGGCACCGGTGAGGATCAGGTCGCCGGCCTTGAGCGGCTCGCCCAGGCGGGCCATGGTGCACGCCAGCCACACCGCGGCGTTCAGCGGATGGCCGAGGCATTCGGCGCCGCTGCCGCTGGAGACTTCCTCGCCGTTGCGGGTCATGCGCATCGCCGCCTGGCGCAGGTCGACGTCGGCCAGCCGGCGCGCCGGGCCGCCGAGCACGAAGCAGCCGCTGGAGGCGTTGTCGGCCACGGTGTCGACGAAGCGGATGTTCCAGTCCTGCACGCGGCTACCGACGATTTCCAGCGCCGGCAGCACCCAGCCGGTGGCCTCGATCAGCTCGGCGAAGGTGGTGTCGGCGCGCGGCAGGTCCTTTTCCAGGATCAGGGCGATCTCCGCCTCGATCTTCGGCTGCAGCACGCGGCCGAACGGCACCACCTCGTTGTCGCCATAGCCCATGTCGGCGAACAGGGTGCCGAAGTCCGGCTGGCCGACGCCGAGCTGCTTCTGCACCTTGGGATTGGTCAGGCCGATCTTGCGGCCGACCACGCGGCGGCCGGCGGCCACGCCGTGGGCGACGTTGAGGCGCTGGATGGCGTAGGCGGCCGCGCCGTTGTCCTCGCCGATCAGCCCGCGCAGCGGCTCGACGGCCACCCCGCTCGCCTCGGCGTCGCGCAGGGCGGCGGCCAATCGTTCCAGGGTCTGTTGGGTCACGCTCATGGAGTACCTCGCAGGTTGCGGGCTGATCGAGCCGAAGCCGGCGACGCCGTTTCGTAGGCTGGCAGGTATACGCTTGGGCTCATTGTTGTTTCCCACTGGGGGGCTTTTCGCCATCGGGGGCGAGTATAGGAACGCCCCCAAAACCCCTACAATGAAAAACCTCCCCCGCGTGCACCAAGTGCACTTCATTGTTTTTAAATGGTTTTTTAGAAGACATGAGCAGCGAGCGCGATACCGAATACAAGACCGTGCGCGGCCTGACCCGCGGCCTGCAGATCCTCAACACCCTCAACCGGGTGGACGGCGGCGCCAGCGTGGCGCACCTGGCCGAGCTGACCGGGCTGCACCGCACCACGGTGCGGCGCCTGCTGGAGACCTTGCAGGACGAGGGTTACGTGCGGCGCAGCGAGTCGGACGACAGCTTCCGCCTGAGCATGAAGGTGCGCGAGCTGAGCGAGGGCTTTCGCGACGAGCAGTGGATTTCCGCGCTGGCCGCGCCGCTCCTGGCCGAGCTGCTGCAGGAGGTGGTGTGGCCGACCGACCTGTGCACCCTGGACGTGGATGCCATGGTGGTGCGCGAGACCACCCACCGCTTCAGCCGGCTGTCGTTCCATCGCTCGATGGTCGGCCGCCGCCTGCCGATGCTACTCACCGCCACCGGTCTCGCCTACCTGGCCTACTGCCCGGAGGCCGAGCGCGAGCGCATTCTGGAGATGCTGGCCAGCCGCGACGACGAGCAGGGGCGCCTGGCGCGCGACCGGTCCGGCCTGGACAACCTGCTGCGGCGTACGCGCCACCGCGGCTACGGCGAGAACCACGGCAGCTGGAACAGCGAGGAAAGGATTGCCGCCATCGCCGTGCCGATCCGCGGCGAGCAGCGGGTCTACGGCTGCATCAACCTGGTCTACGTGGCCAAGGCGATGACCATCGAGCAGGCGGCGAAGCGCTACCTGCCGGCCCTGCAGCGCTTCGCCGCCACCGTCGAGCAGGGCATCCGCGAACGCGAAGAGGCCGGGCCGGCGCTGGCCGGCAACTGAGCCGGTCGGCACGAACCCTCGTTGCCGGGCGGATCGCCAGCAAGCTGGCTCCTACGGTTGGTAGGGTGGATGGCCGGAGCCATCCACCTTGGCGGACAAGCCTGCGGCGTTGTCCGCCCTACGAACTCCTGCGGAGGGTCGGGCGCCCCCTCAGTGGGTCAGGAAGTCCAGCACCATGCGGTTGAACGTGTCGGCGTGCTCCCACTGCGCCCAGTGGCCGCAGCGGTTGAACACGTGCAATTCGGCGTTGGGCAGGCCGGCGAGCAGGCGCAGGCCGGTGTCCATCGGCACGAAGCGGTCGTTGCTGCCCCAGACGATCAGGGTCCGCGCCTTGATCTCGCTAAGGCGCGGGCCGAAGTCGGGGAACTGCCTGGGGTTGGCCGCCAGGCTCGCGACGAAGTTCTCCAGGTGGTCGCGACGGCTCAGCATGTTGTCGAGGCGAGTCTGGAACAACTCCTCGGTCAGCTCGCTGGTGTCGTAGACGAAGACGCTCATCATCTTCTTCAGGTTGTCGATGGTCGGCTCGCGGTACAGCCCCTGGAGCAGCTTGATGCCTTCGGTCGGCATCGGCGCGAAGGGGCTGGCGCCGCCGGTACCGCCGCCCATCAGCACCAGCTTGCCGACGCGCTGCGGATTGGCCAGGGCGAAGGCCACGGCGCTGTGCCCGCCCATCGAGTTGCCGACGAGGTGCGCGCGGTCGATGTCGATGGCGTCGAGCAGGCCCTTCAGGGCGCGGGCATTGAGGTCGGAGCGCGAGCCGCTGCAGACGATCGGATCGCTCTTGCTCCAGCCCGGGCAGTCCATGAGGATCACCCGGTAGCCGGCGGCGACCAGCGGCTCGAGGTTGCGGTTGAAGTTGGCCCAGCCGCTGGCGCCGGGGCCGGAGCCGTGCAGCATCACCACGGTCTCGGCGCCCGCGCCGCAGTCGTTGTAGTGCAGTTGCAGGTCGAGGTCGCCTTCCTGGATACGGACGAACTGGCTGGTGGAGGCCTCGGTCAGTGCGGGGGTAGTTGCCGTCATGTCGTGATACCTGTGTGCGCAAAGCAGTTTCGGTCGGTCGGAAAAAGCCGAAGGCCCCCCGTGGCCATGGAAACGCCAAGGGGGGCACGGGCCGGAAGAGCCGGCAGCGTCACTCCCCGCTCTGGGGGGCGAGACGCCGGAACGCGCCGTTCATGTAGATGAGCGGCTCGCCGCCATGCTCGCCGGTGGCCAGCACTTCGCAGAGGAAGGCGTGGTGGGTGCTCTCGTCGAAGACCTTGACCACCCGGCAGTCGAAGTTGGTCAGGGCCCCCTCCAGCACCGGGACGCCGGTGGTCAGCGTGTGCCACTGGCCATGTTCGAAGCGGGCCTCGCCATGGACGCCCTCGAGCATTCCGGCGAAGACCTTGGCCAGCTGCTCCTGCTCGCCGGAGAGGACGTTGACGCACAGGGCGCCGCTCTTGAGGATCGCCTCGCTGGCGGCGACCCTCTTGTTGACGAAAACCACCAGGCGCGGCGGGTCGGCCGTCACCGAGCAGACCGCGGTGGCGGTCAGGCCGACGCGGGTTTCGCCGTCATGGGCGGTAACGATGGAGACGCCGACGGCAAAGTTGCGCATGCCATAGCGGTGGGCATCGGAGGTCACCATCGGCAGCGCCGCGAGTTCAGCGTTCGGGGTCCACTCCAGGAGCTGGTTGATATCCTTGGTCATGGCTGTTCACTCTCATGTGTAGGCTGATGGGAAAGGCCCGGCTCAGTTCCTGACGCCGAACGGGTTGCCGGCCGGCAGCGGATTGCCGAGCAACTGCCCCCCCAGCAGATCGCCGATGTTGTCCTGGTTCTGGGTGATGTGGTTGGCGCCGACCAGGATGTCGCGCATCTGGCGCTGCATCGGGCTGCTCAGCCAGACGCCGCGGGTCGAGGTCTTCTTGAAGATCAGGTGCGCCGCCTCGAAGCAGTCGCCGCCGGTGAACTGGTTGGAGGCGAAGGTGCGCACGCGCACCTCCAGCGGCACCAGCTCGCCGCGCGAGGCATAGCCCCAGGCCTCCTCGGTGTTCTGCAGCACGCGGCTGGTCGCGGCGAGGATCTTCGCGTAGGCCTCGCCCAGACGGCCCTTGATGAACGGGTCCTGAACGGCGGCGCCGACGGCCTGGTTGAGGTTCTGCCGCGGCTTCATGTGCTCGATGTAGAGGTCGGCCATGCCGCGCGCCATGCCGATGATCACCGAGGACACGGCAGCGTAGAACACGTAGAAGAACGGCATCTTGTAGAGGTTCTCGACCTGCCCGTGGGACGCTTCGCCGTAGGCGGCGATGACGTGGCTGCGGTAGTCGGGCACGAACACGTCCTTGAGGATCAGCTTCTTGCTGCCGGTGCCGGCCAGGCCGACCACATGCCAGTCGTCGACGATCTCGAAATCGCCGCGCTGGATCCAGAACGAGCGGAACTCCAGCTCGCCCTGGCCGTTGGCCACGCGGCCGCCGACGAAGGCGCCGCCGGCGGCATGGTCGCAACCGCTGGAGGTCAGCCATTCGCCGTTGAGCGCATAGCCGCCCTCCACCGCCTTGACGGTACCGAACGGTGCGTAGGAGGAGGACACCAGCTGGCTGTTGTCCTGGCCCCACAGCTCGTCGCCGCAACGCGGGTCGAGCAGGCCGACCTCGAACGGATGCACGCCGAGCACCATCACGTTCCAGGCGCTGGACGGGCAGCCGCGCGCCAGCTCCATCAGCACCTTGTTCAGCACGTTGGGGCTCATTTCGTAGCCGCCCCAGCGCCTGGGCTGCAGGATCTTGAAGAAGCCGGCCTCCTGGAAGTCGGCGATGGTTTCCCTGGGCACCATGCGCGCCTTCTCGCAGGCCTCGGCCCGCTCGCGCAGCGTGGGGATCATCGCCTGGGCACGGGCGACCAGTTCGGCTTCGCTGGGAATCTGCGTTTCGATGTGGCTCATCTGTCTCTCTCCGCGGGTGACGCATTCTTGTTGTGGGGGGCCGCTGCCCGGGGGCATCAGCGTTGCTCGGCGCTCACCACGCCATAGCCGGCGATCCATTGGTTGATCGCCCGGTAGTAGTCCTGCCGGGCGCGGTAGGCGCCGCCGGCGGCCAGCGCCCGCGAGGCGGCGACCCAGGTGCGGATCTCGTGGGTCGAGCGACCGGCGGCCCTGGAGATCTCCTCGATCCGGAAGTCGTCGATCTCGTCGAGGCGGCCCTGCACCAGCAGGTCGATGAAGGCCAGGTCCCAGTCGACGTTGAGCGGCGTCAACGGGCAGTCCGCGCTGCCGTAGACCTGGCCGGCGGCAATGGTGCGCGCCTGCCGGGCGGCACGCGCTTCCGGGGTCGGATTGCGCCCGGCGATCAGGAACTCGGCGATTTCCTCCGGGGCGCCGGAGAGCAGCGGCACCGGCGGTTCGTGGGAGAGGCCGCCGGTGCCGAGGATCAGCACGCGCTTGTTCAGCGAGGCGACGAAACGGCCGACCGCCTCTCCCAGCTTGCGGATGCGGCGGTAGGGCGCGAAGGGCGGTGCCACCGAGTTGATGATGATCGGGATCACCGGGTAGCGGGTCAGGCTGCCGGTCATCTCCTCGAGGGTCTGGGTGCAGCCGTGATCGACCTGCAGGCGGTGCGACAGGGCGATGTCGACGTCGCTGTCGAGGATGAAGCGCGCCATGTCGAGCGCCAGATCCCGGGGAATCGACAGCGGACCGGGCAGGGTCCGGTAATCGGCGACCGATTCGGCGGCGGTGGCGATCACGAACGGCGGCATCAGGTCGTAGAACAGGCCGTTGTAGTGATCCGGCGCAAAGATCACGATCAGCTCGGGGTCGAAGGCCTCGACCTCGGCGCGCGATCTGGCGAGCACCGCGTCGACCTCCGCGACGACCTCGGCCCCCGGGTCGTTCAGGCCACGCAAGGGGGTATGCGACAGGCATTTCAGTTTTAGGGTCATCAAGCCTCCTGAAGCCCTGGAGGCGAACCGCCCCGCCGACCAAGGCGGGTCGGCATTCGCAGCGGATTAGCGGTGGCGCACTGTCACGGGCGGCCGTAATCCGTTGCGTCATCGGGCAGGTTCGTCGCCTGGCTGTTTTTTGTTCATTTCTGGCCTGGCCATTCTAGGAGCGGGCAACTGACAGCCACAAAACCTATCTGCCTTGCTGGGCACTATGTGCACATGACTGTTTTTAAAGGATTTTTATATAGAAGGCTTTTCCGAGAAAAACCCCGGCCCGGATGTCGAACGGGAAGGGATCGTCGAGAAGCAGGGGGCGAGAAACGGCGGATCGCCTACCTCGCCCAGGCGCCGGGCAGCGCGGCGGAGGCCGAAAGGGAGCAACCCGGCAGGTGGGTGCGGGTCGCCGGGCGGGAGCGGGGCCGCGCCGACGCCCCGCCCGGGCTCAGTCCTGCGGCCCGAGGGGGAAGAAGGTGCCGCGGCTCCACACGCCCAGCCAGCTGCGCCCGTCGATCTGCCGCGGCTCGGCCAGCTCGACCAGCTGGTAGAAGACGTTGCGGTGAATCAGCGCCTCCAGGTTGGCGCGCACGTGCAGGTAGGGCGCAGGCTCCTGGCTGTGGGGATCGAGCGCGACCCGCAGCGGGTGCTCGGCACCGGCCTCGACCTCGTCCCCGACCTGGGTGACGAAGCGCAGCACCTGGGCCTCGCCGCTGCCCTCGACCTGCAGGGAAACCGCTACGAAGGGCGCGTCGTCGACCCGGATGCCGACCTTCTCCACCGGAGTCACCAGGAAGTAGTCGTCGCCGTCGCGGCGCAGGATGCCGGAAAACAGCTTCACCAGAGCCTTGCGCCCGATCGGGGTACCCATGTAGAACCAGCTGCCATCCCGTGCGATGCGCATGTCGATAGCGCCGCAGAAGGGCGGGTTCCAGAGGTGCACGGGGGGCGGCCCCTGGCGGCCGCTCGCGGGAATCTGCGCCAACAGGTCGTCGGCCTTGCCTGGATCGCTCATAGCCTCTCCTCAGCGGGGCGGGACAGTGACTCGAAGTCGAATATGATGCCTGACAACACGATTGCAAGGAGCAAGCCCATGCATGCCATCCACGACGAATTTCCGCAGCTGGCCGGGCTGCGCTACCTCAACCACGCCGCCGTCGCCCCCTGGCCGAAGCGCGCCGGCCAGGCGGTGACCGCCTTCGCCGAGCAGAACGTGCACATCGGCGCGCGGGACTACCCCCAGTGGCTGGGCATCGAGCGGCGCCTGCGCGAACGCCTGATGCGCCTGCTCAACGCGCCGACCACCGCGGACATCGCACTGGTCAAGAACACCTCGGAGGCGCTGTCCTTCGTCGCCTTCGGCCTGGATTGGCAGGCCGGCGAGCAGATCGTCATCAGCGACGAGGAATTTCCCTCCAACCGCATCGTCTGGGAAGCACTCAAGCCGCTGGGCGTCGAGGTGGTCGCGGTCGGCCTCAAGGGGACCGATCCGGAGGCCGACCTGCTCGCCGCCTGCACCCCGCGCACGCGCCTCTTGTCGATCAGTGCCGTGCAGTATGCCAGCGGCCTGCGCCTGGATCTGGAGCGGCTCGGCCAGGGCTGCCGGCAGCGCGGCGTACTGCTCTGCGTCGACGCCATCCAGCAGCTCGGCGCCCTGCCCTTCGACGTGCGCGCCTGCGACTGCGCCTTCGCCATGGCCGACGGGCACAAGTGGATGCTCGGCCCGGAAGGGCTCGGAGTGTTCTACTGCCGCAGCGACCTGCGCGAGCAACTCAAGCTGCACGAGTACGGCTGGCACATGCTGGAGAACGCCGGCGACTACGACCGCCGGGAGTGGGAGCCGGCACGCACCGCGCGGCGCTTCGAGTGCGGCAGTCCGAACATGCTCGGCGCCGTGGCGCTGGAGAGCAGCCTGTCGCTGCTCGAGCAGGTGGGCATGGCCGCTGTCGCCCAGGGGCTGCGCGAGCGGATGGCTTGTCTCGAGGAAGGCCTCCTGGCGATCCCCGGCATCCACCTGCACAGCCCGAGCGCTCCCGAGCGGCGCGCCGGCATCCTGACCTTCGCGCTGGACGGCTGGGACAACCAGCAGCTGTTCGAGCGCCTCAAGCACGAGCAGGTCGTCTGTGCCCAGCGCGGCGGCGGAATCCGCCTGTCGCCGCACTTCTACACGCCGACCACGGTGCTCGACGAAACCCTGGCGATCCTGCGCCAGCTGGCATCGGGCTAGGTGCTCAGCAGCGGCGAAGGTATTCCAAAACCGTTTAAAAAATGAACAACCCGCACTGGACTGGAGTCCATCCGGGGCAATACTTCCCTTACTGACGTGGCATTCCCCCGATGCCAAGCCAGCCGAAGGCATCCGTGGAACGCCTGCCTTCGCTTACTCCTAATGCTTTTAACCCGGTTTCCTCCCCCAGACTCCGGGTTTTTTTTGCGCAGCAGAAAACTCAGCGCCCGACGCGGGCCAGCGGGAACAGGCGGCGGAAGTTGCCGGTGGTCTGCTCGGCCAGGGTCTCGAAGGGGATGCCGCGCAGTTCGGCGAGAAACTCCGCCACCTCGCGGACGTATTGCGGCAGGTTGGGTTTGCCGCGATGGGGGACGGGGGCCAGCCAGGGCGCGTCGGTTTCCACCAGCAGGCGGTCCGCCGGCACCCGCCGGGCCACCTCGCGCAGGGCCTCGGCATTGCGGAAGGTGACGATGCCGGACAGCGAGATGTAGAAGCCCAGATCCAGCGCCGCCCGGGCCATCTCCCAGTCCTCGGTGAAGCAGTGCAGCACGCCAGCCTGCGGCAGAGCCGCCTCGCGCAGCAGGTCCAGGGTATCGGCCCGCGCCGCGCGGGTGTGCACGATAAGCGGCTTGCCGGTGAGGCGTGCCGCCTCCAGGTGCAGGCGGAAGGCCTGCTGCTGCAGGGCCGCGGACTCCGGTTGGTAGTGGTAATCCAGCCCGGTCTCGCCAATGGCGATCACCCGCGGGTGGGCGAGTTCGCCGAGCAGCCAGTCGAGGGCCGGCACGGCATCGGGCTCGACGTCCAGCGGGTGCACCCCGACCGAGCAGTCCACGTCGGCATGCCGCTCGGCCAGCGCTCGCACCACGGCCGCGTTGTCCGCGCTCACGCCAATGCACAGGAAATGCCCGACGCCGCGGGCGCGGGCGGCGTCCAGCGCGGCCTCCAGCGAGCCGCCATGGGCACCGAGGTCGAGACGATCAAGGTGGCAGTGGGAATCAACCAGCATGGGAATTACATCGTGTGAGTGGGGCGGTCCGACTTCAGGGCACCGGCCAGGTAGGTTTCGATCTTGCTACGTACTGCATGGTCGCCATCGCCGAACTGCACGCCGACCCCGGCGGCGCGATTGCCCTGGGCGCCGGGCGGGGTGATCCAGACCACCTTGCCGGCCACCGGAAGCTTTTCCGGCTCGTCCATCAGGCTGAGCAGCAGGAAGATTTCGTCGCCGAGCTTGTAACTCTTGTTGGTCGGGATGAACAGGCCGCCATTCTTGAGAAAGGGCATGTAGGAGGCGTAGAGGACCGACTTGTCCTTGATCGACAGGGGCAGGATGCCATTACGCGACCCCAGACCAGATGGCATGCTCATGCAGACTTCCCGACGGCTGACTCAGGCGCGGATTCTAGCCCGGCCCGGGCAGGCTTGCCCACTGCACGAGCAGCGCTTCGAGAAGCAGGGCACGGTTGAGATTGGCCTTGGCAAGAACTCTCTGGCGCTGCGCCAGCAGCCAGTCCTGCATCGCCAGCACCCGGGACTGGGCGCTCTTCTCAGCCAGGTAGCGGACGACCCTGGCCATGTCGGCCAGGCCTAGGCCCCGCTCGTCGACGGTCAACTGGTAGCGCAGGATCAGTTGGCTCCAGTCGCAGAACCAGTCGAACAGCAACGCCAGTGGTACGCCGTTCCAGGCCTCCACCAGTTGGCTGACGCCGGCCTGCTGCTTGAGCAGCTGCTTCACGCCCTCCACCACCTGCGCGCGCTGCTCGCGCACGCCCTCGCCGTACAGACGCAGGGCGGCCAGCGGCGATCCGCCGGCCAGGACGAGCAGCTCGGCCAGCTCCTCGTCGGCCTGCTCCGGCAAGGACCCGCGCAACCAGGTCAGGCTGTCGGCCGTGCCCGGCAGCGGACAAGCCTGCTGCACGCAACGGCTCCTGACGGTCGGCAGCAGGCGGCTGGGCTGGTGGCTGATCAGCAACAGCACGCTCTCCCCGGAAGGCTCCTCGAGGCTTTTCAGCAGGGCATTGGCGGCATTCGGGTTCATCGCCTCGGCCGGCTCCAGCAGGACGACCTTGCGCCCGCCAAGCTGCGCCGTGCGCACGACGAAATCCACCAGTTCGCGCACCTGGTCGACACGGATCGCCTTGTCCGCCTCTTCCGGCTCCAGCCGGAAATGGTCCGGGTGGCTGCCGGCGTGCAGCAGGCGACAGGACTTGCACTGGCCGCAGGCCTCCAGGCCGTCCGGACGCTGGCAGAGCAGACGGGCCGCCAGGCGCTCGGCCAGCGCCCGCTTGCCGATACCGGCCGGACCGTGCAGCAGATAGGCATGGGCGTGCCGGCTACGACCGGCCAATTGCTGCCAGAGTGCCTGCTGCCAGGGGTAGACCTCAGTCACCGCGCGACTCCAGCAGTTGCGGGAGCAAGGCATCCAGACTGCGCTGGACCTCCGCCAGGGGGCGTCCCGCATCCACCACCCGATAGCGCACCGGATCGCGCGCCGCCCGGCGCAGATAAGCCTGGCGCACCGCCTCGAAGAAGGCTCGACCTTCCTGCTCGAAACGGTCCAGGCGACCGCGGGCGGCGGCGCGGGCCAGACCCACCTCGACCGGCAGGTCGAAGACCAGGGTCAGGTCAGGGCGCAGATCGCCCTGCACGAAGTTTTCCAGGGCCGCGATGCGCGCCTCGGGCACGCCGCGACCGCCGCCCTGGTAGGCGTAGGAGGCATCGGTGAAGCGGTCGCAGAGCACCACGGCGCCGCGCGCCAGCGCCGGCCGGATCACTCCGGCCAGGTGCTGGGCGCGGGCGGCGAAGACCAGCAGCAGCTCGGTGTCCACCGCCATCGGCTCGCTGCTGGGCGCCAGCAGCAGTTCGCGGATACGCTCGGCCAAGGGTGTCCCGCCCGGCTCGCGGGTCAGCACCACCTCGCGGCCGTCGGTGCGCAGGCCTTCGGCGAGGTATTCGCGATTGGTGCTCTTGCCGGCCCCTTCCGGCCCCTCGAGGGTAATGAACAGACCGCTCACGGGTTTCCCTCGCCGTCCTGCTGCGCAGAGCGCGACAACGTCTCGGGCGACGGGCTGGAGCGATAGTCCGCCCGCCGCTTGAGCTGGTATTCGCGAACCGCCTGGTTGTGGGCCTCGAGGGTCTCGGAAAAGACGTGGCTGCCGTCGCCGCGGGCGACGAAATACAGCTCGCGGCCGTCCGCCGGGTGCAGCGCTGCATGGATCGCCTCGCGCCCGGGCAGGGCAATCGGGGTTGGCGGCAGGCCGGGCTGGACGTAGGTATTGTAGGGATTCGCCGCGAGCAGCTCGGCGCGCCCGAGCTTGCCGTTGTAGCGCTCGCCCAGGCCATAGATGACCGTGGGATCGGTCTGCAGCAGCATGCCCTGCTCGAGCCGGCGCACGAACACCCCGGCGATCTGCCCGCGTTCGCGGGGAACGCCGGTTTCCTTCTCGATGATCGAGGCCATGATCAGTGCCTGGTAGGGGGTTTTATAGGGCAGGTTGGGAGAGCGTTCGGCCCATTCCTCGGCGAGCACCTGCTGCAGCCGCCCATAGGCCTGTCTGAGCAGCTCGAAATCGCTCATCCCGCGTACATAGCTATAGGTGTCGGGGAAGAAGCGACCTTCGGGATGGGCCTCCGGCTGGCCGAGCCTAGCCATCAGCTCGGCATCGGAAATCCCCGCCAGGGACTGCTCCAGCTTGTCTGCACGGGCCAGCGCGGCACGTACCTGGCGAAAGCTCCAGCCCTCGACCAGGGTGAGGTTGTACTGCACCACCTCGCCGTGCTGCCAGAGGTCGAGCAGCTCGGCGGCGCTCATCCCCGGCGCCAGGCGATACTCGCCGCTGCGTAGGCCCTGTTCGGACAGGTTGAAGCGCCAGTACAGGCGCAGCCAGAAGCTCTTGTGCAACAGACCGTCGTCCTGCAGGCGGTTGAGCAGGCCGCCGGGCGTGGCGCCGGCCGGCACCTCCAGCAGGCGCTCCTCGGTGAGCGCCAGGGGCTGTTCGAGCGCGGCCTTCTGCTGCCAGACGGCAAACGACAAGGCCAGTCCGCCCACCAGTAGGCCGCTTTCCAGCAGCAGCAGCCATTTTCGCATCACGTATCAGGCATCCAGTAGCTTGCGGACAAGGGCCTGCAGTTTACGGGTGAGCGTGCCAACCGGCCAGTCGTGTCCCTCGAAGCGGCGCACAGGCCAGATGCCGTAGAGGCTGTTGCAGAGAAAGACCTCGTCCGCCGCCAGCAACTCGGCATGAGCAATGTCGCGCACCTGCACGGAAATCCCCGTGCGCTTCGCCAGGGCGAGGATTTCCGCGCGCATCACCCCAGCGACGCCGCAACGGCGCAGGTCGGCGGTCAGCAGGAGGCCATCCTTGACCAAGAACAGATTGCTGAACACCCCTTCGATCACCCGACCGGCCAGGTCGCGCATCAGCCCCTCGGCATGCTCGGCGTCCTGCCACTCGGCGCGGGCGAGCACCTGCTCGAGGCGATTGAGGTGCTTGAGTCCGGCCAACCGGGGCTGCTCGGCCAGACGGGTGCGACAGGGGAACAGTTGCACGCCCTGCTCGGCATTGGCCGGCGGATACGCGGGGGGCGGACTGCCCAGGAGGATGCGCCGCGGCTGCGCCGAGGGAGAGGGCGCATAACCGCGCAGGCCGTCGCCGCGGGTCAGCAGCAACTTGGCCACCCCCTCCCCCAGTGCGGCCGAGAAGGCCAGCAGCTCAGTGCGGATCAGTGCCAGGTCGCCGGGAATCGCCAGTCGGGCACAGCCCTCGGCCAGACGTGCCAGATGCCGCTCCAGCAGCAGCGGCCGGCCCCGGCGCACGGCGAGAGTCTCGAACAGACCGTCGCCGTAGGCCAGCCCGCGGTCGACGGGAGGTAGCGACTCGCCAGGCTGGCCGTCGATCCAGCAGGGCATCAGCCAGCGAAGCGGCGAAACACCAACGAGCCGTTGGTACCACCGAAGCCGAAGGAGTTGGACAGCACTACGTCGATCGACAGAGGCCTGGCCTCGTGCGCCACGAAGTCCAGATCGAAGCCCACATCGGGCTCGTCCAGGTTGATCGTCGGCGGAGCGACCCGATCGCGGATCGCCAGCACACTGAAGATCGCCTCGATCGCGCCGGCGGCGCCCAGCAGATGACCGGTCATGGACTTGGTCGAACTGACCGACAGCCGGTAGGCGCTCTCGCCGAAGACCGACTTGAGCGCCGCCACCTCGGCCTGATCGCCCGCCGGCGTCGAGGTACCATGGGCATTGACGTATTGAACCTGATCGGGATTCAGACCGGCGTCGCGCAAGGCGTTGTACATGCAGCGGGCCGCTCCGGCGCCATTTTCCGGCGGCGAGGTCATGTGAAAGGCGTCGCCGCTCATGCCGAAGCCGATCAGTTCGGCATAGATGGTCGCCCCTCGCGCCTTGGCATGCTCCAGCTCTTCGAGCAACAGTGCGCCGGCACCGTCGCCGAGCACGAAGCCGTCACGCCCCTTGTCCCAGGGACGGCTGGCACGCGTCGGATCGTCGTTGCGGGTGGACAACGCCCGGGCGGCGCCGAAACCACCGATACCCAGGCCGCAGGCCGCCATTTCGGCACCGCCGGCGACCATCGCGTCGGCCTCGCCGTAAGCGATATTGCGTGCGGCCATGCCGATGCAGTGGGTGCCGGCCGCGCAGGCCGTGGTCATGGCATAGTTCGGCCCCTGGATGCCCAGATGGATCGATAGAAAACCGGAAATCATGTTGATGATCGAACCCGGCACGAAGAACGGCGAAATTCGCCGCGGCCCCTGTTCGATCATGACTCTGCAATTGTTCTCGATATTCGTCAGACCGCCGATGCCGGAACCCATGGCTACGCCGATACGCTCGCGATTGGCATCGGTGATTTCCAGCCCGGAATCGCGCACAGCCTGGAAACTGGCGGCCAGGCCATACTGGATGAACAGGTCGAGCTTGCGGGCTTCCTTGAGCGACAGGTATTGCTCGACGTCGAACCCCTTCACCGAGCCGCCGAAACGGGTGGCATGGGCCGAAAGGTCCATGTGTTCGAGCGGAGCGATGCCACTGCGACCAGCCAGGACCCCCTGCCAACTGCTCGACACATCGGTACCCAGCGGCGACAACATCCCCAGTCCAGTGACCACGACGCGTCTACGTGACAAAGCAATCTCCTTTCTTCGTTACTGCGCAAAGCGGCGCCCGCAGCTTGCTCGCACGCGGCGAACTGCACCCTGCAGACACTTACCCCGCCGAACCGGACATGGTCGACAGGCATTATGCAAAAACTCCGGTTATCTCCGCTAAAGAAAAACCGCACGCCTTGTGGGCAGTGCGGCTTTTCCGAGTCGGGAGTCGACGATTACTTATTGCGCGTGGGCATTGATGTAATCGATGGCTTCCTGAACAGTGGTGATTTTCTCGGCCTGTTCGTCCGGAATCTCGGTCTCGAACTCCTCTTCGAGAGCCATCACCAGCTCAACGGTGTCAAGAGAGTCGGCGCCCAGGTCTTCGACAAAGGAAGCGCTGTTGGTGACTTCCTCTTCTTTGACGCCAAGTTGCTCAGCAACGATCTTCTTGACGCGTTCTTCGATGGTGCTCATACCTTATTTTCACTCCTATGGACAAACCAGGCAGATGGAATACGAGTAAGTTTATAGAAAGGGATTTCAGCATTTCAAGCTGAAGCCGTACCCCTCCGGACCGCCCCGACGATCTGCCTTTTCCGCGTTGGCAGTTCGATGCAGATTTCGGATTGCTCTTTGACTGCTGTCCCGAGGAGTTCGTCACATCAACTCATATACATTCCACCGTTGACCGGAATGGTGGCCCCGGTGACATAGGATGCACCATCCGAGGCGAGAAAGGCGACAACCTGGGCAATTTCCTCGGCCTGGCCGAGGCGGCCCAGCGGAATCTGGCCCTGCAGTGCGTTGCGCTGCGCCTCGGGCAGCTCGCGGGTCATGTCGGTATCGATGAAGCCGGGGGCAACCGAGTTGACGGTGATTCCCCGCGAACCGACCTCGCGAGCCAGGGCGCGACTGAACCCCTCCAGCCCCGCCTTGGCCGCGGCATAGTTGACCTGGCCGGCGTTGCCCATGGCTCCCACCACCGAACCGATATTGATGATCCGCCCCCAGCGGGCCTTGGTCATGCCGCGCAGGACCGCCTTGGACAGGCGATAGAGGCTGTTGAGGTTGGTGTTGATGACGTCATGCCACTCCTCGTCCTTCATCCGCAGCATCAGGTTGTCGCGGGTGATGCCAGCGTTGTTGACCAGGATCGCCGGCTGGCCGAGATGCTGCTGGATGTGCTCCAGGGTCGTGGCGACGGACTCGTCGCTGGATACGTCCAGCACCAGGCCGGCCCCCTCGATGCCATGGCTCTTCAGGGTCTCGGCGATGCTCTCGGCACCGCTCGAAGAAGTGGCGGTACCGATCACCACCGCGCCCTGCCGGCCCAACTCCAGTGCGATCGCCTGACCGATGCCACGGCTGGCGCCGGTCACCAGCGCCACTTTGCCTTGCAGACTCATTGTCGTCTCCTTGTTCAGGCCAGCGCCGCACGGGCAGCGGCGAAGGCCTCGGGGGTATCCAGGTTGTGGGTATTGATGCCCTTGACACAGCGCTTGTTCAATCCGGAGAGCACCTTGCCCGGGCCGCATTCGACCAGATCGGTGGCACCCTGGCCGGCCAGACAGACCATCGACTCGACCCAGCGCACCGGACTGTAGAGCTGCGCCAGCAGGTCGCGCTTGAGAGTATCCAGGTCGCTCACCACGGCGGCACTGGCATTCTGCACCAGCGGAATGCGCGGTGCCTGCCAAGCGATCGCTTCCACCGCCTCGGCAAAGCGCTCCGCCGCCGGACGCATCAGTGCGCAGTGCGACGGCACGCTGACCGGCAAGGCCATCGCGCGCTTGGCGCCACGCGCCTTGCAGGCCTCGACGGCACGTCCGACCGCGGCAGCGGAACCGGCGATCACCACCTGACCAGGCGCATTGAAGTTCACCGCGCTGACCACCTCGCCCTGCTCGGCCTCGGCGCAGGCCGCCAGCACATCGGCGTCGTCCAGGCCGAGAATCGCCGCCATGCCGCCCTGACCGGCGGGCACGGCCTGCTGCATCAACTGCCCCCGCCGCTCGACCAGTTTCACCGCCTCGGCAAAGGACAGACAGCCCGCCGCCACCAGCGCGGAATACTCGCCGAGGCTGTGCCCCGCGACGAAGACCGGCAGCGCTCCGCCCTCGGCCTGCCAGAGCCGCCACAGGGCGATCGAGGCGGTCAGGATCGCCGGCTGGGTCTTGTCGGTCTGATTGAGCAACTCCTCCGGCCCTTGCTGGACCAGCGCCCAGAGATCGTAGCCAAGGGACTCGGACGCCTCGGCAAAGGTGGCGCCAATCAGCGGGTGCCGGGCACCCTGCTCGGCCAGCATGCCGAGCGACTGCGAACCCTGGCCGGGAAAGACGAATGCGGGGGAAACAGACATAGGAACAGATCCCTGATGATCTTTCTTCGGGAGGCATCCGGCCGTGCCGGACGCATGTTAATCAGTTGGATGACAGGCTATCGGATACAGTCACATCAGCGCCCTGCCAGCAGCGTTTCCAGCCGGTCATGCAGACGTTGCGGCAAGTTCTCGCGGATCTCCGCCTGCGCACGGAGAATCGCGCTGCGAAACTCCTCGGCGCCCGCCGCACCGTGGCTTTTCACCACGATCCCCTGCAACCCCAGGAAACTGGCTCCATTGTGTCGTGCCGGCGCCAGGCGAGCCTGCAACCGACGCAGGAATGGCAAAGCCAGGGCACCGACCAGCCGCGAGGCAAGACTGCGCCTGAACTGCGCCTCGACCTCTCCGGCGATCATCGCAGCGAGCCCTTCGCTGGCCTTCAGCAGAATGTTGCCGACGAAACCGTCGCAGACCACCACATCGGCCTCGCCACGATAGAGACCGTCACCCTCGACGAAGCCTACGTAATGGATTCCCCTGGCCCGCTGCAGCAGGGCGGCGGCCTGCTTGACCTGCTGATTGCCCTTGACCTCCTCGGTACCGACGTTCAGCAGCGCTACCCGTGGACGTCCCACGCCGAGGGCCTCCGCGGCGACCGAGCCCATCACGGCGAACTGGTACAGATGCTCGGCACTGCAATCCACATTAGCGCCCAAATCGAGCAAATGGCAGACGCCCCGCTGAGTGGGGAGAGCAGCGAACATCGCCGGCCGATCAACGCCCGGCAGGGTCTTCAGCATATGCCGGGACAACGCCATCAGAGCCCCCGTGTTACCGGCGCTGACGCAGGCCTGAACCCGCCCCTCGCACAGCAAACCCAGGGCCACGCGCATGGAGGAGTCCGCCTTGCTGCGCAGCGCATGGGCAGGACGCTCGCCCATGGCGATCACGCCTCCCGCATGCACGACGCTCAGGCGAGCACGATCAACCCGTGGATGACGAGCAATCAATTCTTCGAGAAGGGAGGCTTGGCCGACGAGGACCAGATGTAGCGAAGGTATCTCAGCCAGACAGGCGAGACAGGCAGGAACAATACAGCGGGGACCGGAGTCCCCACTCATTGCATCGACAGCGATGAGCGAAGCGGACAAGAGTTACTCGTCGGAGCCCTTGTCGATCACTTTGCGGCCACGGTAGAAACCGTCCGGCGACACGTGGTGACGCAGATGAACTTCACCGGTGCTCTTCTCGACGGACAGGGCGTTCGCCTCGAGCGCGTCATGGGAGCGACGCATATCGCGTGCGGAACGGGACTTTTTGTTCTGCTGAACAGCCATAACTGATTAACTCCTAAACGTTTGGGTCACGCTTTAACTGCGCCAGTACGCTGAACGGGTTGGACCGCGATACCTCGTCCTCGCTCGGTTCGGGCTCTTCGAGCCCGGCCGGCGGCTGGCAAACATCAGGGTCATGGAGCGGAACGATGGGCAAGGCAAGCAACAGCTCGTCCTCGACCAGCGCCAGCAGATCCAAAGGATCTTCCCCAACTTCCAGCACGTCATAGTCCTTGGGCAACGACTGAGTGTTCGCTCCCTCCTTTACCACCGCGTAATGGCATTCGCTGTGGATCGGCAGGGCGACCAGCTCCAGACAACGCTGGCAAACCATCTTGACCTCGACATCGAGCTCGCTGTGGATGACCACAGCCTTGCGCTCGTCGCGCTCGAAATGGAGTTTCGCGTGTACCATCCCCGAACCTTCGGCGAGCGGATCGCAAAGACGTGGCAAGCTGGCCAGCTGCAGATCGCCCTCGAGGGTCGCACTGCGATCAGCCAGCTTGCGTGGATCAACGTGAGGTGGAATCGGCCCATTCAACATAGGGGCGGCATTCTAGGGATGGGTCGGAGCGGTGTCAAAGGGAATTCCGCCCTGTCCGCCAATCGGCAGGCGCCGCTAGAATCGCACTCCCCCGCCAGGAGAATGCCATGCTGCCTCTCGTGCTCGCCTCCAGCTCCATCTATCGCCGCGAACTGCTGAGCCGCCTGCGGCTGCCCTTCACCTGCGCCTCGCCGTCCATCGACGAGACCCCCCGCCACGGAGAGGACGCCGACAGCCTGGTCAGGCGCCTGGCCACCGAAAAAGCTGGTGCCCTGACCCGAGAACACCCGCAACACCTGATCATCGGCTCGGACCAAGTCGCCGTGCTGAATGGACAGATCCTCGGCAAACCCCACGACCTGCCACGCGCCCGCACCCAACTGCAGAGCGCCAGCGGCAACAGCGTGACCTTTTTGACCGGACTGGCTCTGCTCAACACATCCAGTGGGATTTTGCAGGTCGACTGCATTCCCTTCAGGGTGCACTTTCGCCAGCTGGACGAAGCCTGCATCGAGCGCTACCTGGCAGCCGAGCAACCCTTCGACTGCGCCGGGAGCTTCAAATCAGAAGGACTCGGCGTGAGCCTGTTCCGCTCCACCGAGGGCGAAGACGCCACCAGCCTGATCGGCCTGCCCCTGATCCGACTGGTCGACATGCTGCTGGCCGAGGGCGTACAGATTCCCTGAGCCCCCATCGAAAAGCGGTCCGGCACCAGGCCGGACCCCGGATACCTCGTCAGTGCAGAGCCGGAGCCTGCAGCCCCATCCACATCTCCAGACGCTCCGCCACACCGGTTCCCAGCTTCTTGGCGAAGCGGTCCAGCGGCGTTTCCCGCACCGTGAAGTCGACCAAGTTCTCCGCGCCGACCACTTCGCGAGCCACATAACTGGCGCTGCCCAGCGCATCGACCAACCCCAACTGCAAGGCCTGCTCGCCGGACCAGACCAGACCGGAGAACAACTCAGGATGGTCCTTGTCTTTCAGCCGCTCGCCGCGCCCCTGCTTGACGCTGTCGATGAACTGCCGGTGGGTGACATCCAGCACCTCCCGCCAGAAGCGCACCTCGCCTTCCTTCTGCGGCTGAAACGGATCAAGGAAAGCCTTGTGCTCGCCGGCCGTGTAGACCCGGCGCTCGACCCCAAGCCGCTCCATCGCCCCGACGAAGCCGAAGCTTGCCGCCGTCACCCCGATCGAGCCGACCAGGCTGGCCTTGTCCGCATAGACAGCATCGGCGGCGCTGGCGATATAGTAGGCGCCGGAGGCTCCGAGATCGGTGATGACCGCATAGAGCTTGATGTCGGGATGCGCGGCACGCAGGCGGCGAATCTCGTCATAGATGCAGCCGGACTGCACGGGACTGCCGCCCGGACTGTTGATGCGCAGCACCACACCCTTGGTGTGCTTATCCTTGAAGGCGGCCCGCAGACTGCCGACGATATTATCGGCGCTGGCCGCCTCGCTGTCGGCGATCACTCCACGCACCTCGACCAGCGCGGTGTGATCCCCTGTGCGCGCCGCCTCCTTCAGGCTCAGCGCCGGAGAAAACATCACCAGGAGGGTCGACAGATAGGCGAACCCCAGCAACTTGAAGAAGATTCCCCAGCGTCTCGCCCGCCGCCGTTCCTCCACAGTGGCCAGCAAAGTCTTTTCCAGCAGCTTCCAGCTCTTCTCGTCGCCGCCCTCCGGTGGCGCCTTCCAGTCATCTGCCATGCCTACCCCTCAACGACGATATCTTGCACCGACCGCACACCCAGCCAGGCGCACAACTCGCCAAAGTCATCGATAACCAGACGCGGCCCATGCAAGCGAAGCACCTCGACGGACTGCGCCCCGTAAGTCACCGCCACCGCCCCCACCCCGGCCTGCCGCGCCATCTGCAGATCGAACGAGGAGTCCCCCACCATCAAAGCCTGCTCGGGCGATACCCCGCAGTGTGCGAGAATCTCGTGCAGCATCCGCGGATCCGGCTTGCTGGCGGTTTCGTCCGCACAACGGCTGACGTCGAAATATGCCTGCCAGCCACGCCCCGCCAACACTCGATCCAGCCCCCGGCGCGTCTTGCCGGTGGCCACCGCCAGACGGTAGCCCGCTGCCCGAAACGCCTCCAACGCCTCGGCCACACCGGAGTAGAGCGGCGACGGCTCGCTCTCCAGGGCCAGATAATGCTCGCTGTAGAGCCGGCAAACCCGGTCCAGCAGCCGAGCGTCGCGCAGGTCCGGATAGAGCGTGCGGATCGCCTCGGGTAAGCCGAGCCCGATGATGCCCTTTATCGCCGCATCGCTGCGCGGCTCGAGGTCACAGGCCGCCGTCGCGACGCTTATGGAGTCGACGATGCGGCCAATGGAGTCGACCAACGTGCCATCCCAATCGAAGATCAACAGCCGATAATCAGCCACTCAAACGCTCCAAGGTCTGCCCCCACATCTCATCCACTGGCGCCTCCAGACGCAGCTCGCCCCCCTCCGGCAACGGCACTGCCAGCGAGTAGGCGTGCAGGAACAGGCGCTTGCCGCCGAGCGAGCGGATCTCGCGGGTGAAATCCTCGTCGCCATACTTGGCATCGCCGGCAATCGGATGCCCGGCATGTCGAGCATGCACCCGGATCTGATGGGTCCGCCCGGTGACCGGCTTGGCCTCCACCAGCGTGGCGAAGTCGCCGAAACGTCGCAGCACGCGGAACAGCGTCAGCGCCTCCCGCCCCTCGTCGTCGACCTCCACCATCCGCTCGCCGGAGCGCAGGGTGTTCTTCTGCAACGGGGCACTGACCTGCTTCCGGGCACTCGGCCAGGATCCGCGCACCAGCGCCAGATAACGCTTGTCCACCCCGTCGCCACGCAGCGCCTCGTGCAGATGGCGCAACATGCTGCGCTTCTTGGCGACCATCAGCAGGCCCGAGGTATCCCGGTCAAGCCGATGAACCAGCTCCAGATCCTTCAGCTCCGGACGCAACTGGCGCAACGCCTCGATCACGCCATAACTGAGTCCGCTCCCACCATGCACGGCGATGCCGGCCGGCTTGTTCAGCACGATCAGCGCCTTGTCTTCGTAAAGAATGGCCGTCTCGAGTCGCTCGAGCAGCCCCTGGGCCAGCGGGACCGGCTCGTCGCGCTCGGCCAGGCGCAGCGGCGGCACGCGCACCAGATCGCCGGCCTGCAGCTTGTACTCGGGCTTGATCCGCCCCTTGTTCACCCGCACCTCGCCCTTGCGCAGGATGCGGTAGATCAGGGTCTTGGGGGCGCCCTTGAGCTGGGTGCGGAGGAAGTTGTCGATTCGCTGGCCGGCCGTTTCCGGCCCGACCTCCAGAATCTGGACGCCAGAACTTGCGTGGGAGGGATTTATCATTGCGGCATCATATCAATTTTCATGGAATTGAAGCACTTATTAATAGCTGCTATAGTCGCAGATGCCGCCATTTACGGCCAGGCCAGCGGACGGGCGCAAAATCGAACAGTCATCCCAACCGCACGCTACCCGATCCAGGACGTAAGGCCGTCCGACGGGACTTCACCCAAATACCGCGAAGCCTCGGAAACAAATGCCTTAGCTATATGGCGTGCCTCCATCCAAGGGAGGTCGCGATAATTGCCAACTCGCTGCAGATTCTGCGAACGGCACCCGATTTTCAAAGGACACGTGCAGGGCGGAGATGCACAACCATCGGATTGCGTAGCTGCAAGCTTTTATCACAGACGCGCATGACGTCCGCTGCCGATGTTTGATTCCTCCTCCTGATTGATTGCTTTCTGCCACAACAGTAAGCAGGAGACGTAGTCGCAACTCCGGCCACCAGCCAAACGTTGCTCGACACGGGAACGGACGACAACCTTTCCTGAAACGCCCCTGTCACCGACCGCGAGAGTCGTGTGTGCCGAACGCCGTTTCCGGCAGCCCGGAAACCAAACGGTACTACATGAAAAGAATGCTGATTAACGCAACTCAGCCCGAGGAGTTGCGTGTTGCCTTGGTCGACGGCCAACGTCTCTACGACCTGGACATCGAATCGGGCGCCCGTGAGCAGAAGAAGGCCAATATCTACAAAGGCCGCATCACCCGTGTCGAGCCCAGCCTCGAGGCGGCGTTCGTCGACTTTGGCGCCGAGCGCCACGGTTTCCTCCCCCTCAAGGAAATTTCCCGCGAGTACTTCAAGAAGGCTCCTGAAGGTCGCATCAACATCAAGGAAGTGCTCTCCGAAGGCCAAGAAGTCATCGTCCAGGTCGAGAAGGAAGAGCGCGGCAACAAGGGTGCCGCACTGACCACCTTCATCAGCCTCGCCGGTCGCTATCTGGTGCTGATGCCGAACAATCCGCGCGCCGGCGGCATCTCCCGGCGTATCGAGGGCGAGGAGCGCAACGAACTGCGCGAAGCGCTGAACGGCCTCGACGTGCCCGGTGACATGGGCCTGATCGTGCGCACTGCCGGTCTCGGCCGCTCCAGCGAAGAGCTGCAGTGGGACCTCAACTACCTGGCCCAGCTGTGGACTGCGATCAAGGAAGCCTCGCTGGACCGCTCGGCCCCCTTCCTGATCTACCAGGAATCCAACGTCATCATCCGGGCGATCCGCGACTATCTGCGCCAGGACATCGGCGAGGTGCTGGTCGACAGCATCGAGGCCCAGGAAGAGGCCCTGAGCTTCATCCGTCAGGTGATGCCGCAGTACCAGAGCAAGATCAAGCTCTACGAAGACAGCGTGCCGCTGTTCAACCGCTTCCAGATCGAGAGCCAGATCGAAACGGCCTTCCAGCGCGAAGTGAAGCTGCCGTCCGGCGGCTCGATCGTCATCGACCCGACCGAAGCCCTGGTGTCCATCGACATCAACTCGGCGCGCGCCACCAAGGGTGGCGACATCGAGGAAACCGCGCTGCAGACCAACCTGGAGGCGGCGGAAGAGATCGCCCGCCAGTTGCGCCTGCGCGATATCGGCGGGCTGATCGTCATCGACTTCATCGACATGACCCCCGCGAAGAACCAGCGCGCCGTGGAAGATCGCATGCGCGAGTGCCTGGAAGCCGACCGCGCGCGCGTGCAGATCGGCCGCATCTCGCGCTTCGGCCTGCTGGAAATGTCCCGTCAGCGCCTGCGTCCGTCCCTCGGCGAAACCAGCGGCATCGTCTGCCCGCGCTGCAACGGACAGGGCATCATCCGCGACGTCGAGTCGCTATCCCTGGCGATCCTGCGCCTGATCGAGGAAGAGGCCCTGAAGGACCGTACCGCCGAGGTCCGCGCCCAGGTGCCGATCCCGGTCGCCGCCTTCCTGCTCAACGAGAAGCGCAACTCCATCACCAAGATCGAGCTGCGTAGCCGCGTGCGCATCGTCATCCTGCCGAGCGATCATCTGGAGACGCCGCACTTCGAAGTGCAGCGCCTGCGCGACGACAGCCCCGAGGTGCAAAGCGCTCAGTCGAGCTACGAAATGACCCCGGCGGAAGTGGAAGAGGTCCAACTGGTCAGCTCCACCCGCACCCTGGTGCGCCAGGAGGCAGCGGTCAAGACCGCACCGCAACGCAATGCCCTGGTGCCGGTCCCGGCCGAGCTGCCGGCAGCGCCGGTAGCAGCCCCTTACCCGGCTCTGGAACTCAATCTGTTCAAGGGACTGGTGAAATCGCTGGTCAGCCTGTTCGCCGGCAAGGAAACCATCAAACCCGTCGCGGCCGAAAAACTGGTCGAGGAACGCCTCTCGCGCAGCAGCGAAGAACGCCGCAGCAGCCGCCAGCAGAACCGCCGCCGCGAGGGCCGCAACGGCCGCGACGAGGAGCGCAAGCCGCGCGAGGAACGTCAGGTTCGCGAAGAGCGCGTACCGCGTCTGCCCCGCGAGGAGCGCCCCGCGCGCGAAGAGCGCCAGCCCGTCGAAATCGTGGAAACCCGTGAGCCGCGCGAACCGCGCGAGCCTCGAGAAGGCCGTCGCGAGCGTCCGCCCCGCGAAGAGCGCGCTCCGCGCGAGGAACGCCAGCCCGCCGAAACCGTGGAAGCCCACGAGCCGCGGGAGTCGCGTGAACCGCGCGAGCCCCGGGAGGGCCGTCGCGAGCGTCCGCCCCGCGAGGAGCGCCGCCGCGAGCTGCGCGAACCGCTCGACGTCCAGGAAAACCCGCGGGAAGAGCATCCTGCCCGTCCGCCGCGCGAGGAGCAACCCCAACGGGAAGAGCGTCAGCTGCGGGAAGAACGCCCTGCCCGTCCCCCGCGTGAGGAGCAACCTCAGCGGGAAGAGCGTCAGCCCCGAGAGGAGCGCCCGCCGGTCGAGCTGAAGGATCTCGAGGAAGAAGCTCTGCCCAGCGAGGAAGTCCAGGAGCAGGAAGAAGAGCTGGAGGCCAACGGCGAGGAGCGCCCCCGCCGCCGCTCCCGCGGCCAGCGTCGCCGCAGCAATCGTCGCGAACGCCAGCGCGACAGCCAGGGCAACGAGATCGAGGGCGGCGAAGAAAGCGAAGCCGCGACCGCTGCGGCAGTCGCCACGGCCGCCGTTGCCATCGCTACGCAGAGCCAGGCTGATGAGGGACTCGCCACGGAAGTCCCCGCCAGCATCGCTCCGCCCACCCAGCAGCCTGCCGCCGTGGAAAGCGAAGCGCCCAGCGAGAGCGTTGCCGCCGCTCCCGACGTCGAGGTCCGCCCAGCAGAGGCTCCGACGGTCGCTGCACCGGTCGAGCAACCGCAACCCGTCAAGGTCGAGGAGCCGGTGGCCAGCGTGAGCGAAGCGCCGCAAGCATCCCCACTGCCGGCCGCGGAGCCCGCCCCGCTCGCCGAGACGCAGGCCGAAGCGCCACGCAGCACGGCCCGCGCCGCCAACGACCCGCGCGAAGTCCGTCGTCGCCAACGCGAGGCCGCCGAGGCGCAAGCCAGACAGGCTGCCGGAGCCGCACTGGCCCTGGAAGCACCCGTCGCGGTGGAAGCGCCGGCCATCGAGATGCAGGCCGAAGCTGAACCCGCCGCCGAAACCGCTGCACAGGAAGAGGCCGCGCCGGAAAGGATCGAGGTCCCGCTTGAGCAGTTCCCGGCTGTAAACGAAGCCCTCCCCGCGACAGCGGAACCGATCGAAGCGCCGAGCGAGCAGGTTCAGCCCGAGCCTGCAACCCCCGCCGCCACTTTGGAGCCGGTCGAAGCGCCGTTCGAACTGGCCCAGCCGGAAATCCAGGCGCCCGTCGCCGTAGAGGAACCGGTCGACATTCCGCTCGAACAACCGGCCCAACTGCTGGACGAACACCCTGAGGTTCGGAAAGAGCAGCAAATGCTCGACCTCCAGCCGACAGCCGAGCAGCCGATCGAGGCGGAAGTCGCACCCGAAGCGGAAAGCAAAGCGGCTGCCGAGCCTCCGAGCGAGGAAGCTGGTGAGGCGACCTCGGAAGCCGAAGACAAGGACGAAAGCAGAAAGCCGAAGCCGGCCGGCAAGCAGGATGATCAGACGGCCAACTGAGGCCGAAAACCTTGGACCGGCTTTCGAGCCGGTCCGTAACGAAAAAGGGGATGCGCTGCATCCCCTTTTTCGTTTTCGTGAGCGGTGGCCGAGCGCCACCCGAGCCCCGTGCTCAAATCACGCCGGGCTCGATCTCCAAATGCACGCCGAAGCGCCTCTCGATGTCTTCACAGATGCGTTCGGCCAGTCCCAGCAGCTGCCTACCGCTGGCCCGGCCATGGTTGACCAGCACCAGCGCCTGCAGGCGATGCACGCCGGCATCGCCCTCGCGATAGCCCTTCCAGCCGGCCCGCTCAAGCAGCCAGCCGGCCGCCAGCTTCACCATGCCGCCGGCCTGCGGGTAGGCCACCAGATCGGGATACTCGGCGCGCAGATGCTCAGCCTGTTCGGCAGAGATCAGCGGATTCTTGAAGAAACTGCCGGCATTGCCCAGCACGGCGGGATCGGGGAGCCTCTCCCGGCGGATGGCGCAGATCGCCCGACTGACGTCCAGAGGCGTCGGCGATACCACGCCCCGCTCCGCCAGCCACTGGCGCACCGGACCGTAGTCCAGATGCAACTGCGGCGTACGCTGCAGCGCGAAACGCACACGCAGGATCAGCCAGCGCCCGGCCTGGCGCTTGAACACGCTGTCGCGGTAGCCGAAAGCGCACTCCTCGCGGCTGAACTCGCGCAGCTCGCCGCTCTGCCGGTCGAGAGCGACCAGACCGGCACACACGTCCTTGATCTCCACGCCATAGGCACCGATGTTCTGCATCGGCGCAGCCCCCACGGTGCCGGGAATCAGGCTGAGGTTCTCCAGCCCCGCCAGCCCCAGTTCCAGGGTATGCAGCACGAAGGGATGCCAGGGCTCGCCCGCTTCCACCTCGATCAGCGCCCGCTCGCCGTCGTCGGCCAGCAGGCGCACGCCACGGCTGGCCATCCGCAGCACCAGCGCGTCGACATTGCGGGTCAGCAGCAGGTTGCTGCCGCCGCCCAGCACCAGCAGCGGCAGCCCGCGCTCGGCCGCCAGCGCCAGCGCCTCGCGCACCTCGCTCTCGTCACGAGCCTCGGCGAACAGCCGCGCCCGCGCCTCGAGGGCAAAGGTGTTGAACGGCTTGAGGGAAAGGTTTTCCTGTACCTGCAGGCTCACAGGCGCCTCCGGATCTCGGCGAGCAGCTCGTCGCTGGCGCGCTCGAGCAGATCGAGCACCTGCTCGAAGCCCTCCTCGCCCCCGTAATAGGGATCCGGGACCTCGTCCTCCTCCAGCGCGTAGCGGCGCAGGTAGAGGTCCAGCTCGGCCAGGGCATCTCCCGGACGCATGGCCTGCAGGTCCTTCAGGTTGCTGCGGTCCATGGCGAGGATCAGGTCGAAGCGGGAGAAATCCTCCCGGCAGACCTGGCGGGCGCGCAGGACATCCAGATCGTAGCCGCGCCGGCGGGCTGCCCGGCAGGTACGGGCATCCGGCGCCTTGCCCACATGCCAGTCGCCGGTACCGGCCGAGTCGATGCGGATGCGCTCTTCCAGCCCGGCCGCACTCACCCGCTGGCGGAACACCCCCTCGGCAGTGGGCGAGCGGCAGATATTGCCGAGACAGACGAACAGGATGCGCATCAGGCCCCCAGCAGGCGCCGCACGCGCTCCAGGTCATCCGGGGTATCCACGCCGGCCGGCGGCGCCTCCAGGGCGTCGGCCACATGGATGCGCACGCCGTGCCAGAGCGCGCGCAGCTGCTCCAGGCTCTCGACGTTTTCCAGCCAGCACGGCCCCCAGGCGACGAAATCGCGGAGAAAGCCCGCACGATAGGCATAGATGCCAATGTGCCGGCGATAAGGCACGCCAACCGGCAGCCGTTCGCGGCTGGCGGCGAAGGCATCCCGCGCCCAGGGCAGCGGCGCGCGGCTGAAGGTCAAAGCCAGGCCGTGGATGTCGCTGGCCACCTTCACCACGTTGGGATTGAACAGCGCCTCGACGGTGTCGATCGGCTCGGCCAGGGTGGCGATGGCCGCCTCCGGGTGGGCTGCCAGGTTGGCCGCCACCTGGTCGATGATCGCCGGCGGAATCAGCGGCTCGTCGCCCTGCACGTTGACCACGATGGCATCGTCGGCCAGCTCGAGCCGGACGGCCACCTCGGCCAGCCGGTCGGTCCCGGAATTGTGCTCGATGCGGGTCAGCAGCACCTCGGCACCGAAGTCCTGGCAGGCCGCCTCGATGCGCGCATCGTCGGTGGCCACCACTACTCGCTCGGCCCCGCTCCGGCAAGCCTGCTCCCAGACATGCCGGATCATCGGCTTGCCGGCAATGTCCTGCAATGGCTTGCCCGGCAGCCGGCTGGAGGCATAGCGGGCCGGGATCACCACGCTGAAGGCGTTGCTCATTTGTCCAGACGCTCGTCGACGTTGAGGGTACGGGCCTCGCCTTCCAGCATCACCGGGATGCCGTCGCGTACCGGGAAGGCCAGGGCATCGGCCTTGCAGATCAGCTCGGACTTGTCGTCGGCCAGCTTCAGCGGCCCCTTGCAGATCGGGCAGGCAAGAATGTCGAGTAGTTTCGGGTCCATGGTGAAATCCTGGGAGGGCAATGGAAAGCCGGCGGCACGCGCCTGACCGATGCCGGGCGCTCAGCGCGACGCCAGCAGGCGGTCTAGGGCCGCGTCGAACCAGTCGGCGAAGGCTGGCGAAGGCACGGCATCGACAGCCAGATACCAGCAATCGGCAGGAGCGAAGGCACGGCATTTCACCGCATCCTTTTCCGTCATCACCACCGGCAGCGCAGGGCTGAAACGCAGCTGCTCCGCGCGGTAGCGGGCATGGTCGGCGAAGGCGTGCGGAATCGGCCGCCAGTGTAGCGCCTCGAGCGTGGCGAAGAAACGCCGGGGATTGCCGATGCCGGCCAGCGCATGCAGGGCCGTACCGGGCGGAAAGTGGTCCAGCGGCCGGCGCTCGCCGCTGGCCAGATGAACCAGGGCACTGGGCTGGAGGGTGAAGCCGTAGCCGCCCGACGGATCCTCGCCGGCGCCATTGTGGAGCACCGCGTCCACACCGGCCAGCCGTTCGACCGGCTCGCGCAGGGGGCCGGCCGGCAGGCAGTGGCGATTGCCAAGACCGCGCAAGGCGTCGATCAAGACCAGCTCCAGGTCGCGGGCCAGCCGGTAGTGCTGCAGACCGTCGTCGCAGAGGATGAGATCGAGGGCCTGGGCCTCGAGCAACGCCCGCACGGCCCGCGGACGATTCGGGTCGATCGCCAGCGGCACGCCGCTGCGCTGGACGATCAGCAGCGGCTCGTCGCCGGCCTGCTCGGCCGACTGCTCGGCGGCGACCCGCCAGGGCAGGTACGGCGGCTTGGCGCCGTAGCCGCGACTGACCACCCCGACCCGCAGGCCGCGGTGTCGGCAGGCCTCGATCAGCCAGAGAATCAGCGGGGTCTTGCCGGTGCCGCCGACGGTGATGTTGCCGACCACCACGACCGGCACCGGCGCCCGGTAGATATCGCCCTCGCCGCGCAGGAAGCGCTCCCGGCGGCGCCGGACCACACGGCGGAACAGCGCCTCCAGCGGGCGCAGCAGGATCAGGGCGGGGTGGTCGCGGTACCAGGCCTCGAGCAGACGGTCGGCGCAGGCCATCAGGGCGCCGCCTGAGCCTCGGCCGTGGTGATGCGCAGGCGGGAGAAACCGAGCTTGCCGGCGGCATCCATGGCGGTGATGACTGCCTGATGGGGGGTCTTGCCGTCGGCACTGATGACCAGCGGCAGGCTGTTGTCGCCGCCCGACTCCTTCTGCAGGGCCCGCATCAGGCTGTCCAGGTCGCTGCTGATCAGCGCCTGGCCGTTCAGCGAGTAGCTGCCGTCGACGTCGATCAGCACCTCCAACCGCTTCGGCTCGGCGCCCTCGGGCGGCGTGCCGCTGACGGCCTCCGGCAGATCGACCTTGAGCTGGGTTTCGCGGGTGAAGGTCGTGGTGACCACGAAGAACAGCAGCAGGATGAACACGACATCGATCAGGGAAGCCAGATTGATCTCGACATTCTCCCGCGGTTTGCGCCGGAACTTCACGCCTTGCCCCCGTTGAGGTCGACTTCGCGATCACCCTGCAGCACCTCCACCAGCTTGATCGCTTCCTGCTCCATGCCGACCACCAGCTCGTCGACACGACGCTGCAGGTAGCGGTGGAAAAACAGCGCGGGGATCGCCACGAACAGACCGGCGGCGGTGGTGATCAACGCCGTGGCGATACCGCCGGCGAGCTGCGAGGCATTGGCCATGCCGGAGCCCATGAAGCTGCCGAAGATCTCGATCATGCCCAGCACGGTGCCGAGCAGACCGAGCAGCGGCGCGATGCCGGCAATGGTGCCGAGGGCATTGAGGTAGCGCTCCAGGTCGTGAATGACGCGGGCCGCCGCTTCCTCGATGCATTCCTTCATGACCTCCCGGCCATGCTTGGAGTTGGCCAGCCCCGCCGCGAGGATCTGCCCCAGCGGGGAATCCGCACGCAACTCCTTGAGCTTGTCGCTGTTCAGCTGCTTGTCCTGGATCCAGCGCCAGACCTGTCCGAGCAGGTGCGCCGGGGTGATCCGGCTCGGCCGCAGGGTCCAGAGGCGCTCGACGATGATGGCGAGGGCAACGATGGAGCAGAGAATGATCGGCAGCATTATCCAGCCGCCCGCTTTGACAAGCTCCCACACGGTGGCGAATCCCCTTGAAAAAAGTGGCGCAACTCTAGCACAGGCGTACCCGCTCGCCGACGGCCGCCGTTCTCATTTTTCCCGCCAGAAACGAGGCTCTTCGCGTAGCCCACGTGCCCGGCCCCAGTCCCCCAGGCGGAACTGCAGGGCGCCCTGACGGGCGGTGTCGTAGATCGCTGCCGGCAGGTCCCGGTAGCGCGCCACGACCTCCGGGTGCGGGTGGCCGAAGGCATTGTTCCAGCTGCGCGAGATCAGCATCGCGCGCGGCGCCAAGGCTTCGAGCAGGGCCCGGGAGGACGAACCGCGGCTGCCGTGGTGCGGTGCCAGCAGCCAATCGGCGCGCCACTCGGGATGACTGTCGAGCAGCGCCCGCTCGGCCGCGACGTCGATATCGCCGGTCAGCAGCAGGCGCTCGCCGCCGGCCTTCACCAGCAGCACGCAGGACGCCTGATTGCCGTCCTGCGCAGCCCCCCAGCGCCAGGTGGCGAAACGCACACCGTCCCATTGCCACTCCCGGCTGGCACAAGGGCGGGCGGCGAGCGCCGCCGGCAGTGCCTGTGCCTCGCCGGAGACGACCTCCCCCAGCGGCAGACCATGCTGCACAGCCAGGGCACCGCCGGCATGGTCGCCGTCGGCATGGCTGAGCAGCAAGCCATCCAGGCGGGTCACGCCAAGACTGCGCAGCGAAGGCAGCACCACCCGCTCGCCCAGGTCGAAATCGTCGACGCGCGGCCCGGCGTCGTAGAGCAGGGCATGCTCGCGGGTGCGCAGGAGCACGGCCAGCCCCTGGCCGACGTCCAGCAGCCAGATATCGGCCCGACCGGGCGGAACCCGCTCCTCGGGCGGAAAGCCCAAGGGCAGCAGCAGCGCCAGCCCCAAGGCACGCAGCGGCACCCCGGCCGGCAGGAGAATCAGCAGGGTCCCCAGCCCCGCCAGCAGCCAGGCCCAGAATGGCACCGTTTGGGGAAGCCAGGCCGGCACGATGGCAGCCATCTCGCCGAGCCCCCAGAAAAGTGCCGCCAACAAGGCACCGGCCATCTGGAGAAGGACCTCGCCCAGCACCGGCAGGGGCAGCAGCAGGGTTCCGAGCAACGCCAGCGGTACCACCGCGAGGCCGACCCAGGGCCCCGCGACCAAGTTGGCCAGCGGACCGCTGAGACTGATCGGCAGCCCTAGGGCCAGCAGTAGCGGCAACAGCCCCAGCGCGGTGGTCCACTGGGCCCGCCACCAGGTCTGCGCCCACGACCAGGCCCCCAGACGGCCGCCGAACGCCAGGGCAAGGATCGCCACTGCGGCGAACGACAGCCAGAACCCCGACTGCAGGCTGGCCAGCGGCTCGAGCAGCAGCACCCCGTCCAGCGCCAGCAGCAGGGGCAGCCAGAGTCCCAGATGGCGGAAGCGCAGGCGCCAGAGCAGCACCACCGCGACCATCGCGCAGGCACGCTGCACCGGCACCCCGAAACCGGCCAGCCAGCCATAGCCCAAAGCCGCGGCGAAGGCCAGGCCACAGGCCCAGGGCAGCCAGGACAGACGCCGCGGCCACAGGCCATGACGCGCCAGCCAAGCGACCAGCCCATAGACTAGGCCGGCGAGCAGAGCGACATGCTGGCCGGAGATCACCATCAGATGCACGGTGCCGGTATCCTGCAGCAGGCGCCAGTCCGCCGCGCTCAGCCCGGAGGCATCGCCCACCACCAGTGCGGCGATAGCACCCGCGCGGCCGTAGGCATCGACCTGTCGCAGGCGCTGGCGCAGTTCGTCGCGCCAGCCGTCGGCAACGCCCGGCGGACCGAGGCGCTCTCCCGCCTTCACCGTACCGCTGGCACCGATACGCTGCGCCAACAGCCAGGCCTCGTAATCGAATCCCTGGGGATTGACCAGGCCGCGCGGACGCTTGAGGGCAACGGCCAGGCGCCACCGCTCGCCAGCGCGGATTTCCGGCCCCCCATGCCAGGCCAGACGCAACCGCCGGGGCAACTCGGCCCGCCGGGACCGCACCTCTTCCAGCTGAAAGCGCAGCGTGCCGTCGGCCCTCTCCGGCAGGCCGACCACCTGCCCCTCCAGCCACAGGGTGCGACCGTCGAGTTCGGCAGGCAGGCGTCCCTCCAGCGCCCAGTGCGCCGACAGGCAGGCCCAGCTCAGACCGAGGAGGAAAAGCGCCGGCGGATAACGGCGAAACCACAGGCAGGCCAGTCCGCCCAGCAGCAACACCGACCACAGCCACCAGGGCGGCAGGGCCGGAAGAAAACGCAGGGCTAGCAGGCCTGCCGCGAGCGCCAACATCCCTGTGCGCAGCATTCGAGACGACTCCGTAGTTCGTGCAGCCCATCGAGACGGGCGGCGGCTTGCCGGTAACAATACCTGCAGCAGGCCATCATCGATATGTGATAATACTGGCGCTTCAAACTGCCGAGCGTCGCCATGCCCCGCCGCATCTTTAAGCGCTACATGCCACATCCGGATAGCATCAGGGAACACAAGTCCCTGCGCTTTTTGGGAAGCTTGATCCACGACCCCAACCTCTGGCATCTGAACCGCCACTCGGTGTCGCGAGCCATGCTCGCCGGCCTGTTCAGCGCCTTCATCCCGCTCCCGATGCAGATGCTCCTCGCTGCCGGCCTGGCCATCCCGCTGCGGGCCAACCTGCCGATCTCCATCGGCCTGGTCTGGCTGACCAATCCCCTCACCATGCCGCCGGTGTTCTACTGCACCTACAAGGTCGGCAGCTGGGCTCTGAACACACCGCCGCTGACCCTACCCAGCGAGCTGACCATGGACTGGATCAGCGAGCGGCTGGTCACCCTGTGGGAGCCGATCCTGGTCGGCTCGTTCATAACCGGAATCGTGCTCGGCATCGTCGGCTATTTCGCGACCATGCTGTTCTGGCGCTGGTGGGTCCGCCACAACTGGCGGAAACGCCAGGAAAGACGACGCAAACCCGCACTCTGAAACAGCCTGCGCGGCACGGTCCGCTCACTCGTAGCGCAGGGCCTCGGCCGGCTGGGTGCGGGCGGCCCGCCAGGACGGATAGAGGGTGGCGAGAAAGCTCAGCACGAAGGCCGCCGTGCAGACCAGCGCCACATCCAGCGCCTGCAGGTCGGACGGCAGGTAGCTGACGAAATAGATGTCCGAACTGAGGATCTGCCGGCCGCTGACCGACTCCAGCCAGGCGATCAGCGCGCTAACGTTCAACGCCGCGATCACCCCCAGCACGGCCCCGGCCAGGATGCCGAGCACCCCGATCACCGTGCCCTGGACCATGAAGATCGCCATGATCTGTCCCGGCGTGGCGCCCAACGTGCGCAGGATGGCGATATCCGCTCCCTTGTCGGCAACCACCATGATCAGCGTGGCGACGATGTTGAACGCCGCCACCGCGACGATCAGCAGCAACAGCAGGCCGATCATGGTCTTCTCCATCCTCATGGCGCTGAACAGGCTGCCCTGGGTCTGGGTCCAGTCGACGGCGCGATAGCCCGCGCCAAGCTCCCCAACGATCCCCGCCGCCACCTGCGGCGCCTGGTACAGATCCTTCAGCGCCAGGCGCACGCTCTGCACCTGTCCGGGCTGCCAGCGCATCAGCTGCGCCGCGTCGGCGGCATGAATCAGTGCCAGCGAGCCGTCCAGCTCGGCGCCGATCTTGAACACCCCGACCACGTTGAGACGCTGCATGCGGGGGGTGATGCCGCCCGAGCTGTCGCTCAGCTCGGGGATGATCAGGGTCAGCTTGTCACCGACCTGCAGGCCGAAGCGCCGCGCGGTGATCTCGCCGATGACCACGCCGAACTCGCCGGGCGCCAGGTCGGCCAGACGCCCCTCCTGCAGATGGGCGGCGACGATGGAGACCTTCGGCTCCTCCTGCGGGTCGACGCCCTGGATCTGGATCGGCTGCATCGCCCCCTTGTAGGAGAGCATCCCCTCCAGTTCGGTGAGCGGCGCCGCAGCCCGCACCTCCGGGTGCTCCTGCACCGTCCTGGCCAGGGCGCGCCAGTCGTCCAGCGGCTGCACACCCGCAATGGCGGCATGCGGCACCATGCCGAGGATTCGCGAACTCATCTCCTTCTGGAAACCGTTCATCACCGAAAGCACCACGATCATCGCCAGCACGCCGAGGGCGAGGCCGATCATCGAGGTCAGCGAAATGAAGGAGATGTAGTGATTGCGCCGCTTGGCCCGGGTGTAGCGGGCACCGATGAAAACCGCCAGGGGACGAAACATGCTCACTCCGCGATCAGTCGACGGTCTTCGAGACGCAACACCCGGTCCATCTGCCGGGCCAGCTGAAGATCGTGGGTCACCACCAGAAAGGCCGTGCGCAGAGAGGTACTGAGCTCCAGCATCAGCTCCTGGATGCCCTGGGCGGTGTGCTGATCGAGGTTGCCGGTCGGCTCGTCGAGCAGCACCAAGCCCGGCCGATTGGCCAGGGCGCGGGCGATCGCCACGCGCTGGCGCTCGCCGCCGGAAAGCTCCGCCGGCTTGTGGTTGAGGCGATGCCCCAGACCGACCCGCTCGAGCAGCGCGGCGGCCCGCTGACGCGCCTCGGGGATCGCCACGCGAGCGATCAGGAGCGGCATGCAGACGTTCTCCAGGGCGGTGAATTCCGGCAGCAGATGATGGAACTGGTAGACGAAGCCCAGCGCACGGTTGCGCAGCAAGCCCCGCTCCTTCTCGTTGAGCGCCGAAAGCTCCTCGCCGGCCAGCCAGACGCTGCCCTCGCTGGGCGTGTCCAGGCCGCCGAGCAGGTTGAGCAGGGTGCTCTTGCCGGAGCCCGAGCTGCCGACGATGGCCACCCGCTCGCCCGGATGCAACTCCAGCCCCAGGCCGGAAAGCACCACCACCGACTGCGGGCCCTCCTCATAACGCTTGCCCAGGTTGCGGCAACTGAGAACGGCTCGATCTTTCATGGCAGGGTCACTCATAACGCAAGGCCTCCGCAGGCTGGGTGCGCGCGGCGCGCCAGGCCGGATACAGGGTGGCGAGGAAACTCAACAGCAGGGCTGCGCCGCAGACCAGCGCCACGTCCTCGCCCATCAGCTGCGAAGGCAGGTAGTCGATAAAATAGACGTCCGCGCTGAGGAACTTGTGGCCCAGCAGTTGTTCGAGGGCCGCGATCCAGCTACCGATATTGAGCGCGGCGAGAATGCCCAGGGCACCGCCGATCAGGGTGCCGATCACGCCGATCACCGTCCCCTGGACCATGAAGGTCGCCATGATCTGTCCCGGCGTGGCGCCCAGGGTACGCAAAATCGCGATGTCACCCTTCTTGTCGGTGACCACCATGACCAGCGTGGAAATGATGTTGAACGCCGCCACCGCGACGATCAGCAACAGCAGCAGGCCGATCATGGTCTTTTCCATGCGGATCGCCTGATACAGGTTGCCGTGGCTGCGCGTCCAGTCACGGGCGTAAAAATCCTCGCCACCCAGGTTCGCGGCGATACTCCAGGCAGTGCGCGGCGCCTGGAACAGGTCGGCGAGCTTGAGCCGCAGCCCCTGGACCTGACCGGGCTTCCAGCGATGCAGGCGCGCCAAGTCGTCGAGATGGGCCATGGCCACGGAGCCATCCAGCTCGCCGGCACCGACATGGAAGATCCCCTGCACGGTGAAGCGCTTCATCCGCGGGAACATCCCGGCCGGGGTGACCGTCACCTCGGGGGCGACGAAAGTGACTCGGTCGCCGATACCAACCCCCAGCTTGGCAGCCGCCTTGTCGCCGATGAGGATGTCGAACTCGCCCGGCCGCAGCGCGGCCAGGCTACCCTGGCGAAAGAAGTCGCCGATGATCGACACCTGCGGCTCGAGCGCGGGGTCGATGGCGTTGATCAGCACCTTCTGCACCTGACCGTTGTGGGTCAGGAGCCCCTGCATCTGGGTGAAGGGCGCCACCGCGACGACCTGGGGATGGACCTGAGCCCGCGCCGCCAGAGCGCGCCAGTCATCGATCGGCACCGGACTTTCGACGGTCGCGTGGGGAACCATGCCGAGCACCCGGGTGCGCATCTCGTGATCGAAGCCGTTCATCACCGACAGCACCAGGATCATCACCAGCACGCCGAGGGCGAGGCCGGTCATCGAGGTCAGCGAAATGAAGGAGACGAAATGGTTGCGACGCTTGGCACCCGTGTAACGCATGCCGATGAAGACGGACAGCGGTCTGAACATAGCGGAGAGTCGTTATCGCCGGCGGAAGAGAAGCGCCCCCTGGCGGGGCTGAGAGCCGATCCTAGCTGTTACACTCAGGGCCGGCAGTTGGCCATGGGAGACGCCATGTCGACAGGAAATCGCCGCGCATACTACCGTATCGCGGCGACGGATGGCACCGGAAATTACCCCAGGAGCCGAGGTCGGCAGGGCCTTGCGCGCGACCTGCAGTCCTGCTCCCGACAGGCGTTCGCCCCCCTTCAACCACGCAGAGCGAAATCGCTCCGGAAGGAACAATCGTGACCCTCATCTACGGCCATCGCGGCGCCAAGGGCGAAGCCCCGGAAAACACCCTGGTCGGCTTCCAGCGCTGCCTCGAGCATGGCGTGCGACGCTGCGAACTCGATCTGCACCTGTCTCGCGACGGCGAGCTGATGGTCATCCACGACCCGACTCTGAAGCGCACCACCGGCCGCCGCGGCAAGGTCAGCGAGCAGGACGCCGACGAACTGGCGAGCATCGATGCCCGCCTGGGCGGCCCGGGCTGGGTACAGCCCTGCCCCATCCCACGCCTCGCCGAACTCTTCGAGAAGTGCGACTTCGAACACTGGCAGCTGGAAGTGAAGAGTGCCTCGCGGGTCCGTGCGGCACGCACCGTGACGGCCATCCAGGAACTGGTGGAGCGCTACGGCCTGTTCGAGCGGGTCACCGTGACCTCGAGTTCGCGGGAAGTCCTGCGCGCCCTGCGGCGGCTGACGCCTCGCCTGTCGCGCGGCCTGGTCGCCGAATATGCCTGGCTCGATCCGCTGAAGATCGCTCGCAACCACGGCTGCGAGCTGCTCGCCCTGAACTGGACGCTGTGCACCCCGGAACGCCTGGAGAGAGCACGGCAGATGGGTCTGCAGGTATCGGTATGGACGGTGAACGAACCGGCGCTGATGCGCCGGCTCGCCGATTTCGGAGTGGACAGCCTGATTACAGACTTTCCCGGTTTGGCCATTGCCACCCTTGGGAAAGGTTGAACTCGCCCTCTCCGACCGGCTCAGGCCACCGGTCGGAGCCTCTCAAAAAAGCCGGTTGAGGCCGTCGTACGCCGCCACCCGATAGGCCTCGGCCATAGTCGGGTAGTTGAAGGTGGTGTTGATGAAGTACTTGAGGGTGTTCGCCTCGCCCTTCTGGTTCATGATCGCCTGGCCGATGTGGACGATTTCCGAGGCCTGATAGCCGAAGCAGTGCACGCCGAGGATTTCCAGGGTCTCGCGGTGGAAGAGGATCTTCAACATGCCCGCCTTCTCGACGGCGATCTGCGCTCGGGCCATGCCCTTGAAGAAGGCCTTGCCGACCTCGTAGGGCACCTTCGCCTGGGTCAGCTCGCGCTCGGTCTTGCCGACCGAACTGATCTCCGGAATGGTGTAGATGCCGGTCGGCACGTCGTCGACGAAACGCCAGCTGTCGTTTTCCGTGATGCTGCCCGCCGCCGAACGGCCCTGGTCGTAGGCGGCGCTGGCCAGGCTCGGCCAGCCGATCACGTCACCGGCCGCGTAGATGTTGCCGATGTCCGTACGGTAGTGCTCGTCGACCTGGATCTGCCCGCGGCTGTTGGCCTTGAGACCGATGTTCTCCAGACCCAGCTTGTCGGTGTTGCCGGTACGGCCGTTGCTCCACAGGAAGGCGTCGGCCTTGATCTTCTTGCCGGACTTGAGGTGCAGGATCACCCCGTTGTCCAGACCCTCGACGCGCTCGTACTCCTCGTTGTGGCGGATCAGCACGTTGTTGTTGCGCAGGTGGTAGCTGAGCGAGTCGGAGATCTCGTCGTCGAGGAAGCTGAGCAACTGGTCGCGGTTGTCGATGAGATCGACCAGCACGCCCAGGCCACTGAAGATCGAGGCGTACTCGCAGCCGATGACCCCTGCCCCGTAGACGATCAGCCGGCGCGGCGTGTGGCCGAGGCTGAGGATGGTGTCGCTGTCGTAGATACGCGGGTGGGTGAAGTCGACGTCGGCCGGACGGTAGGGGCGCGAACCGGTGGCGATGACGAACTGCTTGGCCACCAGCTTCTCGGTCATGCCGTTGAGGTGGACGACCTCGACGGTGTGCTCGTCGCAGAAGCTCGCGGTACCGAAGAAGGTGTCGATGCGGTTGCGCGCGTAGTAGCCGGTGCGTGAGGAAACCTGTTTGCTGATGACCTGCTCGGCACTCTTCAGGACGTCGGCGAAGGAGAACCAGCGCGGCTCGCCGATCTGGCGGAACAGCGGGTTGTTGTTGTACTGCATGATCTGCCGCACCGAGTGGCGCAGCGCTTTGGAGGGAATGGTTCCGAGGTGGGTGCAGTTGCCGCCGACCTGGGGGCGCTCATCCACCACCGCCACCTTGCGCCCGGCTTTCACCGCATTCATCGCCGCCCCTTCGCCAGCGGGGCCTGTGCCGATTACCACCACATCGTAGTTATATACAGCCATACTTACTCCTGAAAACGCAGCGGGGCGCCCCCGGCGCGGTTGACGAATTCGTTCGAGCCTGACTGGATACTCCAACACCAGTACTGCCGCTATAGGCCTTTTGGGTATTCCCTCCTTGCCACGGACCGGCTAATCCTTGTTGGCGTCGTAACCCAGAGCGGGCCTGGCCGCCTTGTCACCTCCGGCATTCGCTTCCTCGCACTTGTCCTGATCGCCGCCGCAGATGGGGCAGTCATCCTTCTCGATCCCCAGGTTGGCGATGCCGCCGCAGGAGCCGGCGATAGGCTTGCGCCCCATGATCACGCCGATGGACATGCCCAGCACCACCAGCAACATGACGAGAAAAACCAGTAGCCAGGTCATTGCTTGTCTCCCGCACCGAACAACCGGTCGAAGGCCGCGGTGCTTTTGGTGATGAACCCCTGCCCCTCGCGAATCACCAGAAAGGCAGCGATTCCTTGCCGCTCTGCGAAAGCCAGGCCGCGCTCGTCGCCGAGCACCATCAGTATGGTGGACAGACCATCCGCCCTGAGGGCCGAAGGATCGACGACCGTCGCCGCAGCCAGCCGATGGGCGATCGGTGCGCCGGTCTGGGGGTCCACCGTATGGGAGTAACGTCTGCCGCCTTCCTCGAAGAAATTGCGGTAGTCGCCCGAGGTGGAAACCGCGTAGCCGTCGAGGGCAATGATTCTCTGCGCGACCCGCTCGTCGTCGTGGGGCGCCTCGATGGCGATCCGCCAGGGCGTGCCGTCGGGCTTGTGCCCCTTGGCCTTGAGCTCGCCGGTGATTTCAACCAGATAGCTGTCCACCCCCAGCGCTTCGAAGCGGGCGGCGACCCGGTCGACAATATGGCCGGCGGCAATGCTGTTGAAATCCACCTGCACCGGGGCGTCCTTGCACAGCTGCTCGCCATCGATACGCAGGTACTGGTGGCCCACGCGCTGGCGCGCCGCGGCGATCGCCTCGGCATCCGGCACCCGCTCGCCGTGACCGTGCGGACCGAAGCCCCAAAGATCGAGCAGGGGGCCGACGGTCAGATCCAGCGCTCCCTCGCTTTCCACGGAAAGCCGCTCGCCAGCCGCCACCAGCTCGCGCACGGTGGCGGGCATCGGCGCACAGCTACCGGCCGGTAAGGCATTGAAGCGCTCGATATCCGAGTCGGCACGGTAAGTGGAAAGCTGCCGGTCGAGATCCGCCAGGATCGCCTCGGTTTCGCGCTGCAGCGCTTCCCGGGCCGGCGTGTCCCGGCGCTGCACGTACTTCACCGAATAGGTGCTGCCCATGGTCGGTCCGCCGAAGCTTTCCACCTGCTCGGAGTCCCCACAGCCCGCCATCGCGGCCGCCAGGGCGACCACGATGGCGGACCTCAGCAGTGCGGAGACCACGCTAACCGCCGAAGTCGTCGAGCAGGATGTTCTCCCGCTCGACGCCCAACTCGAGCAGCATCTTGATCACCGCCGCGTTCATCATCGGCGGACCGCACATGTAGAACTCGCAGTCTTCGGGCGCCGGATGGTCCTTCAGATAGTTCTCGTAGAGCACGTTGTGGATGAAGCCGGTCAACCCGCTCCAGTTGTCCTCGGGCTGCGGGTCGGACAGCGCCAGGTGCCACTGGAAGTTCGGGTTCTCCGCCTGCAGCTGGTCGTACTCCTCGACGTAGAAGGCCTCGCGCATCGAGCGCGCGCCGTACCAGAAGCTCATCTTGCGCGTGGATTTCAGGCGCTTGAGCTGGTCGAAGATATGCGAACGCATCGGCGCCATGCCGGCACCACCACCGATGAATACCATCTCGTTGTCGGTGTCCCGGGCGAAGAACTCGCCGAAGGGGCCGTACACGGTGATCTTGTCGCCCGGCTTGAGGTTGAACACGTACGAAGACATCTTGCCCGGCGGGATGTCGTCGCGGTTCGGCGGCGGCGAAGCGATGCGGATGTTGAACTTGACGAGGCCCCTCTCTTCCGGGTAGTTCGCCATGGAATAGGCGCGGACCGTCGTCTCGTCCACCTTGGAGACGAAGCGCCACATGTTGAACTTGTCCCAGTCGCCGCGGTACTCCTCCTGGATGTCGAAGTCCTTGTAGTTGACCAGGTGCGGCGGGCACTCCAGCTGGACGTAGCCGCCGGCGCGGAAATCCACGCTCTCGCCTTCCGGCAAGCGCAGGGTCAGTTCCTTGATGAAGGTGGCGACGTTGGGGTTGGACTCGACGGTGCACTCCCACTTCTTCACACCGAAGACTTCTTCCGGCACCTCGATCTGCATGTTCTGCTTGACCGGGGTCTGGCAGGACAGGCGCCAGCCTTCCTTGGCCTGGCGACGGGTGAAGTGCGACTCCTCGGTGGGCAGCATCTCGCCGCCGCCCGACTCGACGATGCACTTGCACTGCGCGCAGGTGCCACCGCCGCCGCAGGCGGAGGACAGGAAAATGTTGTTGGCCGCCAGGGTCTGCAGCAGCTTGCCGCCGGCCGGTACGGTAATGGTGCGCTCGCCGTTGATCTCGATGCTCACGTCGCCGCTGGACACCAGCTTGGCGCGAGCGGCGAGGATGATCACCACCAGCGCCAGCACGATGGCGGTGAACATGCCGATGGCGAGGAATATTTCGTAACTCATCTGCTCATCCCGTCCTTACAGCTGTACGCCGGAGAAAGACATGAAGCCCAGGGACATCAGGCCAATGGTGATGAAGGTGATCCCCAGTCCCTGCAGCCCTTCGGGCACGTCGCTGTACTTCAGCTTCTCGCGGATACCGGCGAGCAAGGCGATGGCCAGCGCCCAGGAGAAACCCGAGCCGACGCCGTAGACCACGCTTTCCGGGAAGTTGTAGTCGCGCTCGACCATGAACAGCGAGCCGGCCATGATGGCGCAGTTCACCGTGATCAGCGGCAGGTACACGCCCAGCGCGTTGTAGAGCGAGGGCACGTACTTGTCCAGGAGCATCTCGAGGATCTGCACGATGGCAGCGATCACCCCGATGTAGCTCAGAAAGCCGAGGAAGCTGAGATCGATATCGGGCAGGCCGGCCCAGGCCAGCGCCCCCTCCTTGAGCAGATAGGCATAGAGCAGGTTGTTGGCCGGCACGGTGATGGCCTGGACCACCACGACCGCAATGCCGAGACCGATGGCGGTCTCCACCTTCTTGGAAATGGCGATGAAGGTGCACATGCCGAGGAAGAACGCCAAGGCCATGTTCTCGATGAACACGGACTTCACGAACAGGCTGATGTAGTGCTCCATTAGTAAGCCTCCTTGTTCGAGACCTGCGGGGCCAGGCGATAGGCCGGCTGCTCGGCCTGATCCTTCCGCCAGGTGCGCAGCCCCCAGACGATCAGGCCGATGAGGAAGAAGGCCGAGGGCGGCAGCAGCAGCAGCCCGTTGGGCTGATACCAGCCGCCGTCGTTGACCACCGGAATGATGGTGAAGCCGAACAGCTTGCCGGCGCCGAACAGCTCACGGAAAACGCCCAGCACGATCAACATGACGCTGTAGCCCAGGCCGTTGCCGATACCGTCGTAGAACGACAGGGCCGGCGGGTTCTGCATGGCGAAAGCCTCGGCACGCCCCATCACGATGCAGTTGGTGATGATCAGGCCGACGAACACCGAGAGCTGCTTGGACAGCCCGTAGGCGAAGGCTTTGAGCAACTGGTCGACCACGATCACCAACGAGGCGATGATCACCATCTGCACGATCATGCGGATCGAGCTGGGGATCTGGCTGCGGATCATCGAGATGAACATGCTCGAACAGGCCGTCACCAGGGTCAGACCGATGGCCATCACCAGCGCGGTCTTCAGGTTCGAGGTGACCGCCAGCGCCGAACAGATGCCGAGGATCTGCAGGCCGATGGGGTTGTTGTTGAAGACCGGATTTAACAGGACTTCCTTGATGGTCGGTTGCGCCATGCTCAGGCCCCCCCATTGCGCAGGTTAGCGATAAACGGACCGAAGCCCTTCTGGCCAAGCCAGAAGCGCAGCAGGTTCTCGACGCCGTTGCTGGTCAGGGTCGCGCCAGCCAGGCCATCGACCTGATGGGTTGCTTTCGGACTTTGCGAATCGACGTTGCCCTTGACGATATCCACGGCCAGCTTGCCGTCCTCGCCGAACAGGGTCTTGCCCGGCCACAGGGCTTTCCATTTCGGATTGTCCACTTCGCCGCCCAGACCGGGGGTCTCGGCGTGCTGGTAGAAGCCCATGCCGACCACGGTATTCAGGTCGCCCTTGAGCGCCATGAAGCCGTACAGGGTCGACCACAGGCCGTAGCCGCGCACCGGCAGGATCAGGGTGTCGAGCTGGCCATCCTTTTCCACCAGATAAACGGTGGTGAAACGCTCACGCCGCTTGATCGAGGCGATGTCCTGCTCGCCCGGCAGGGCGTCGGACAGCTTGGGGTCCTTGGCTGCCTTGAGTGGATCGAAGGTGTTTACGTCCTGCACATCGCTGAAGGTGCCGGACTCCAGGTCCACCACCTTGGCGACGATGCGCTCCTTGTACAACGCCTTGACCTGCTTGCCGGACAGCTCCGCATCGCCCAGCCCGGCGATGGCCAGGATGCTGCGCTGCTTGTCCAGCTCCTTGTTCTCGATCTGGGTCGACTTCAGCACCACGGCTGCGCCGGCGACGAACACCGAGCATACCAGGCAGACCACCAAGGCCACCGCCAACGTGCGGACGGTGGATTCTTTCTGATTAGACATTGCGTGCCAGCCTCCGCTTGATGTTGGCCTGAACAACGAAATGGTCGATCAGCGGCGCACACAGGTTGCCGAACAGGATCGCCAGCATCATGCCTTCGGGGAAGGCCGGGTTGACCACCCGGATCATTACGACCATCACCCCGATGAGGATGCCGAACACCCACTTGCCGGTATTGGTCATGGACGCCGAGACCGGGTCGGTGGCCATGAACAGCATGCCGAAGGCGAAGCCGCCGACCACCAGGTGCCAATACCAGGGCATGGCGAACATCGGATTGGTGTCGGAACCGATCAGGTTGAACAACGTGCTCAGGGCAATCATGCCGGCCATCACACCGGCGACGATGCGCCAGGCGGCGATCTTGGTCGCCAGCAGCACGGCTCCGCCGATGAAGATCGCCAGGGTGCTGGTTTCGCCGATGGAGCCGTGCACGGTGCCCAGGAAGGCATCCATCCAGCCGGCACCGGCAGCCACCACACTGTCGATGCCGCCGGCAGCCGCCAGACTCAGGGCGGTAGCACCGGCATAACCGTCGACCGCGGTCCACACCGCATCGCCGGACATCTGCGCCGGGTAGGCGAAGAACAGGAAGGCCCGGCCGACCAGCGCCGGATTGAGGAAGTTCTTGCCGGTACCGCCGAACACTTCCTTGCCGATCACCACGCCGAAGCTGATGCCCAGCGCCACCTGCCAGAGCGGAATGCTCGGCGGCAGGATGAGGGCGAACAGCACGGAGGTGACGAAGAAGCCCTCGTTGATCTCATGCTTGCGCACCGAGGCGAACAGCACTTCCCAGAAACCGCCGACGATGAAGGTCACCGCATAGATCGGCAGGAAGTAGGCTGCCCCCTGGACGAAGCAGTCCCACAGGCGGTTCGGGTCGAACCCGGCCAGGGCGCCGGTCAGGGCAAAGCGCCAGCCGTCCTGGGCCGCCAGCAACTCGGGGCTCTTGGCAAAAATCAGGTTGGCCTGATAGCCGGTATTCCACATGCCGAAGAACATCGCCGGAAAGGTGCAGAGCCAGACCAGGATCATCATCCGTTTGAGGTCGATGCCGTCGCGCACATGGGCGGTGGTCTTGGTCACGCTGGCCGGACGGTAGAGAAAGGTGTCGACCGCCTCGTAGAGGGCGTACCACTTCTCGAACCTGCCGCCCTTCTCGAAATTGTGCTCGATCTTGTCGAGAAACGCTCGGATTCCCATCAATCAACCCTCCTTCTCGATACGGGCGAGGTTGTCCCGGAGAATCGGGCCGTACTCGTACTTGCCGGCGCAGACATAGCTGCACAGGGCCAGATCCTCTTCGTCCAGCTCCAGGGCACCGAGCTTCTGGGCCATCTCGGTGTCGCCGACGATCAGGCTGCGCAGCAACTGCGTCGGCAGGATGTCCAGCGGCATCACCTCCTCGTAGTTGCCGACCGGCACCATGGCACGCGGGCTGCCGTTGGTGGAGGTGGAGAAGGCAAAGCGCTTGTCTTCCGCCAGCTTGGAGACGAAGACGTTGAGCAGCGAATGCTTCTCCGTGCCGGCGCGCAGGTAGTGCAGCATTTCCCGCTCGTCGCCCTCCTTCAGGCAGGAAACCTGCAGGTGATAACGACCGAGGTAGGCAAAGGCGCCGTGGGCACTGCGCCCGCCGAGCAACGAGCCGGACACCACGCGGTTGTAGCCGGGCTGCAGCTCGCCGGCGGTCAGCTCATCGAGACTGGCGCCCAGACGGGTACGCAGCAGGCGCGGACGCTCGACCACCGGGCCGCCCAGGGCGACGACGCGCTCGACCGACAGCCGGCCGCTGGTGAACAGCTTGCCGACCGCGATCACGTCCTGGTAGTTGATGGTCCAGACACTCTTGCTGGCACTGACCGGATCGAGGAAATGGATGTGGGTACCGGCCAGACCCGCCGGATGCGGGCCGGTGAAGGCTTCGGCCTGCACCTTGGCCAGTTGCTCACCGGGCAAGGCGACGCGGTCAGCCTTGCACAGGTAGATCTTGGCCAGATTGCCGAGCACCTTGAGGCCGTTCTCGAAGTCCACCGCTCGCTCGGTGATGATCATCAACGGATTCGCCGCCAACGGATGGGTATCGACCGCAGTGACGAAGATCGAGCTGGGTGTCGCGTCGACCGCCGGCACGCGGCTGAACGGCCGGGTACGCAGCGCAGTCCACAGGCCGGAACGCAGCAGGTTCTCGCGCACCTGCTCGCCGCTCAGGCTCTCCAGCTGCTCCGGCGCGTACTGGGCGAAGACTTCCTCTTCGTCGCCGTCCAGGTCGATGACCACCGACTGCAGGACACGCTGGGCCCCGCGGTGGATGGCAGCGACGACACCGGCCCCCGGAGCGGTGTACTGGACACCCGGGTTCTTCTTGTCGCCGAACAGGGCTTGGCCGAGCTTGACCCGGTCGCCGACCTGCACACTCATGGTTGGCTTCATGCCGTGATAGTCGAAGCCTATCACGGCCACACTGCGAGCCGGTCTCGCAGCTTCTATGCGCTGCACCGGCTCACCGGTTATGGGCAAGTCGAGCCCTCGTTTGATTCTGATCATAGGTTTTAGGCCTAACCCACTGATTTCAAAAATATTGCAAGACTCGAAAAAGACACAGAAAAGGAGCAATCGACGGCGAACCGCAACCGTCCCAGCGCTTTGCAGTCTCCGAATCCAGGAAAAAAATCCGCCCGATTATAAGGATGCCCCCGAATGATGGCCACCCAAGGGCTTGTTTTTTTTATGTTTTCTTGAAAGGAAATTCCCCCACCCATGCCCAGCACAACGCTGCAAGCGGTCGCGGAAGATCTGGAACAGAAAACTAAAACGGGAGCCCTGGGGCTCCCGTTTTGGCGGTCGGTGCAACGATCAGCGCGGGAAGGCCAGCGGATTGACTCCTGCCATCTCCTCCAGCACGCGCACCACCTGGCAGCTGTAGCCGAACTCGTTGTCGTACCAGACGTAGAGCACGACACGGTTGTCGGTGCAGATGGTGGCCTCGGCATCCACCACGCCGGCATGGCGGGAGCCGACGAAGTCGGTGGACACCACCTCGGACGAGTTGACGAAGTCGATCTGCTTGTGCAGGTCGGAGAACATCGCCACCTGGCGCAGATACTCGTTGATCTCGTCGCGCGTAGTGGGCTTCTCCAGGTTCAGATTGAGGATCGCCATGGAGACGTTCGGCGTCGGCACACGGATCGCGTTGCCGGTCAGCTTGCCTTTCAGTTCCGGCAGGGCCTTGGCTGCCGCGGTGGCCGCGCCGGTCTCGGTGATCACCATGTTCAGCGGGGCACTGCGGCCACGGCGGCTGCCCTTGTGGAAGTTGTCGATCAGGTTCTGGTCGTTGGTATAGGAGTGCACGGTCTCCACATGACCGTTGGCAATGCCGAACTTGTCGTTCACCGCCTTCAGCACCGGCACGATGGCATTGGTGGTGCAGGACGCCGCGGAGACGATCTTGTCCTCGTCGGTGATCTCGCGATGGTTGATACCGTGCACGATGTTCTTCAGCGCGCCCTTGCCCGGAGCGGTCAGCACCACGCGGGCGGCACCCGGACACTTCAGGTGCTGGCCGAGCCCCTCGGCATCGCGCCACTTGCCGGTGTTGTCCACCACGATGGCATCCTGGATGCCGTACTGGGTGTAGTCGACGGTGGTCGGATCGTTGGAGTAGATCACCTGGATCAGGTTGCCGTTGGCGAGGATGGTGTTGTTCTCCTCGTCCACGGTGATGGTACCGTCGAACGGGCCATGCACCGAGTCGCGACGCAGCAGGCTGGCGCGCTTGGCCAGGTCGTTGTCGGCGCCCTTGCGCACGACGATGGCACGCAGGCGCAGGCCGTCGCCGCCGCCGGTCTTCTGGATCAGGATGCGCGCCAGCAGGCGGCCGATGCGGCCGAAGCCGTACAGCACCACGTCGACGCCCTTGTGCTGCTGGGTGCTCTGCTGGCCGACCACTTCGGCCAGCTCGTCGCGGACGAACTGCTCGACGGAACGACCGGCGGCGCCCTCCTTGTACTTGCCGACCATCTTGCCCAGATCGACCGAGGCGGCACCGAGCTTCAGCTCGCTCATGGCCTTGAGGATCGGGAAGGTATCGTGCACCGACAGCTCGCATTCGTCGCTCTGGCGGTGACGGGCGAAACGGTGGGCCTTGAGGATCGCAATCACGGATCGGTTGATCAGGCTGCGGCCGAAGATCGAGGTCACCACATTGCTGTTGCGATAGAGCTGGCCAATCAGCGGGATCATCGCCTCAGCGAGAGCCTCACGATCGATCCATTCACCAAGACACTGGTCGGGCTTCTGACTCACGGGTGATACCTTCCACATGTAGGGGCTGACAAAAATGGCTACATTATGACGACGCCAACACGGGTCGGCAATCTGCAGCGGACGAAACACTGACAGCAAAGCGCGCGGATAGTTACAATCGACCGGATATCAATTCTCCCCCGGAGCCACGCCTCCCCGTGTCTGTACTGCGTCTTCCGAGCCTGCCGGCCGCCGCCGGCAAACAACACTGGGGCAACCTGCAAGGCGCGGCGCCGTCGCTGGCGATCGCCGAGGCTGCCAACGCCGCCCAGCGCTTCACCCTGCTGCTGACCGCCGACAGCCTGAGTGCCGAACGCCTGGAACAGGAGCTGCGCTTCTTCGCCCCGACGCTTCCGGTGCTGCAGTTCCCGGACTGGGAAACCCTGCCCTACGACCTGTTCTCGCCCCACCAGGACATCGTCTCCCAGCGTATCGCCAGCCTCTACCGCCTGCCGGAGCTGAGCCACGGCGTGCTGGTGGTGCCGATCACCTCCGCCCTGCACCGCCTGGCGCCGAAATCCTTCCTGCTGGGCAGCAGCCTGGTACTGGACGTCGGCCAGCGGCTCGACGTGGAGCAGATGCGCCAGCGCCTGGAGGCGGCCGGCTACCGCTGCGTGGAAACCGTCTACGAACACGGCGAATTCGCCGTGCGCGGCGCGCTGATCGACCTCTTCCCGATGGGCAGCGAGCGGCCCTACCGCATCGACCTGTTCGACGACGAGATCGAGACCCTGCGCACCTTCGAGCCGGAAACCCAGCGCTCGATCGACAAGGTCGAGTCGATCCGCCTGCTGCCGGCCCGCGAATTCCCGCTGCGGAAGGAGGCGGTCGCCGCCTTCCGCGCCCGCTTCCGCGATCGCTTCGACGTCGACTTCCGCCGCTGCCCGATCTACCAGGACCTCTCCAGCGGCATCACCCCGGCCGGTATCGAGTACTACATTCCGCTGTTCTTCGAGGAAACCGCCACGCTCCTCGACTACCTGCCGGCCGATACCCAGGTGTTCTCCCTGCCCGGCATCGAACAGGCCGCCGAACAGTTCTGGAACGACGTGCGCAACCGTTACGAAGAACGCCGCCACGATCCGGAACGCCCGCTGCTGCCGCCCGGCGAACTGTTCCTGCCGGTCGAAGACTGCTTCGCCCGCCTGAAGAACTGGCCACGGGTGGTCGTCTCGGCAGAGGATCTCGAACCTGGTGTCGGCCGCGAACGCCTGCCCACGCGCCCTCTGCCGGCACTGGCCATCGACGCCAAGGCCAGCCAGCCGCTGGCGGCCCTGGCGGGCTTTCTCGACGCGTTCCCGGGCCGCGTGCTGTTCACCGCCGAATCGGCCGGGCGCCGCGAGGTGCTGCTGGAGCTGCTGGCGCGCCTCGGCCTCAAGCCGCGCAGCGTCGACGGCTGGCCGGCCTTCGCAAAGAGCGGCGAACGCCTGGCCATCGCCGTCGCCCCGCTGGACGAGGGCCTGCTGCTCGACCAGCCGGCCCTGGCGCTGGTAGCGGAAAGCCAGCTGTTCGGCCAGCGGGTGATGCAGCGCCGGCGCAGGGAAAAGACCCGCGACGGCGGTGACAACGTCATCAAGCACCTCACCGAGCTGCACGAAGGCTCGCCGGTGGTGCACATCGACCACGGCGTCGGCCGCTACCGCGGACTGGTCACCCTGGAGGTCGAGGGACAGGCCGCCGAGTTCCTCATGCTGGAATACGCCGAGGAGGCCAAACTCTACGTGCCGGTGGCCAACCTGCACCTGATCGCCCGCTATACCGGCAGCGACGATGCCCTCGCCCCGCTGCACCGGCTCGGCTCGGAACAATGGCAGAAGGCCAAGCGCAAGGCCGCCGAGCAGGTCCGCGACGTCGCCGCCGAACTGCTCGACATCTATGCCCGCCGCGCCGCCCGCGAAGGCTTCGCCTTCAAGGACCCGGCCGCCGACTACGCGACCTTCAGCGCCAGCTTCCCCTTCGAGGAAACCCCGGACCAGCAGGCCACCATCGACGCGGTACGCGCCGACATGCTGGCGCCCCGGCCGATGGACCGCCTGGTCTGCGGCGACGTCGGCTTCGGCAAGACCGAGGTGGCCATGCGCGCCGCCTTCATCGCCGTGCACGGCGGCCGGCAGGTGGCGGTGCTGGTGCCGACCACCCTGCTCGCCCAGCAGCACTACAACAGCTTCCGCGACCGCTTCGCCGACTGGCCGGTGAAGGTCGAGGTGATGAGCCGCTTCAAGTCGGCCAAGGAAGTCGAAGGCGCCATCGCCGCCCTGGCCGAGGGCAAGATCGATATCGTCATCGGCACCCACAAGCTCCTCCAGGACGACGTCAAGTTCAAGAACCTGGGCCTGGCGATCATCGACGAGGAACACCGCTTCGGCGTGCGCCAGAAGGAACAGCTCAAGGCCCTGCGCAGCGAGGTGGACATCCTCACCCTGACCGCCACGCCGATCCCGCGCACCCTGAACATGGCGGTGGCGGGCATGCGCGACCTGTCGATCATCGCCACCCCACCAGCGCGCCGGCTGTCGGTGCGGACCTTCGTCATGGAGCAGCAGAACGCGGTGATCAAGGAGGCGCTGCTGCGCGAATTGCTACGCGGCGGCCAGGTCTACTACCTGCACAACGAGGTGAAGACCATCGAGAAATGCGCCCGCGAACTGGCCGAACTGGTGCCGGAGGCGCGCATCGCCATCGGCCACGGACAGATGCGCGAGCGCGAGCTGGAACAGGTGATGAGCGACTTCTACCACAAGCGCTTCAACGTGCTGGTGGCCTCGACCATCATCGAGACCGGCATCGACGTGCCCAGCGCCAACACCATCGTCATCGAGCGCGCCGACAAGTTCGGCCTGGCCCAACTGCACCAGTTGCGCGGGCGGGTCGGGCGCAGCCACCACCAGGCCTATGCCTACCTGCTCACCCCGCCTCGCAAGCAGATGACCGAGGACGCGCAGAAGCGCCTGGAGGCCATCGCCGACGCCCAGGACCTCGGCGCCGGTTTCGTCCTGGCCACCCACGACCTGGAAATCCGCGGCGCCGGCGAGCTGCTCGGCGAGGGCCAGAGCGGGCAGATCCAGGCTGTCGGCTTCACCCTCTACATGGAAATGCTCGAACGTGCGGTCAAGGCCATCCGCAAGGGCGAACAGCCCAACCTCGAGCAGCCCTTGGGCGGCGGCCCGGAGATCAACCTGCGGGTGCCGGTGTTGATCCCCGAGGACTATCTGCCGGACGTGCACGCCCGCCTGATCCTCTACAAGCGCATCGCCTCGGCGGCCGACGAGGAGGAACTCAAGGAGCTGCAGGTGGAAATGATCGACCGCTTCGGCCTGCTGCCGGAGCCGACCAAGCACCTGATGCGCCTGACCCGCCTGAAACTGCAGGCTGAACGGCTCAGCATCGCCAAGATCGACGCCGGCCCGCAGGGCGGGCGCCTCGAGTTCGCCGCCCACACCTGCGTCGATCCGCTGGTGCTGATCAAGCTGATCCAGGGCCAGCCGAACCGCTACAAGTTCGAAGGCGCCACCCTGCTCAAGTTCCAGGTGCCGATGGAGCGCCCGGAAGAACGCTTCAATACCTTGGAGGCGCTGCTCGAGCGCCTGACTCCGCCATCCGCTTAAGGACAGACCCCATGCGTGCGCTACGCCTGCTTCCCCTACTGTTCGCCCTGCTCGCCTCGTCCACGTTTGCCGAGGGGCTCTACCAGGTCGAACTGATCCTGTTCCGCCAACCCGGCGATCCGCTGCCGGCCGGCCAGCCGCCGGCGGAGAACTGGGCGGCCGGGGCGCAGGCCCTCAACGACACCAACCGCCGGACTCCGGCCCTGGAGGAGCAGGCGGCCAAGCTGTCCGCTGCCGAGGGGTACCAGGTGCTGCTGCACCAGGCCTGGCAACAACAGCTGGGCGCTGCGCCGAACCGGATGGCGCTGAGCGTCGGCAAGGAGCGTCACGGCCACTTCCCCATCGAGGGCACGCTGAGCCTGACCCAGGGCCGCTACCTGGATGTCGCGGCGGAGTTCTGGATCAATCGCTTCGACAACACCGGCTTTCTCGCCGGCAGCGAGCGCCTGAAACAGACGAGCCGCCTGTCCGCCGGACAGCTGACCTTTCTCGATCACGGCAACCTGGGCCTGCTGATCCGGGTGAACCCGCTCTGACGATCCCCCCGCAAACGAAAAAGGACCGCCGCGGCGGTCCTTTTCATTTGCACGCCGCGCCGGCTCAGGCCGCCAGCACGCGCCCCAGCACCGCCTTGGCCTTGCCCATGCCCTCGCCCAGGGCGCGCTCGATGTCGGCCATGGTGATCAGCGCGCTGCTCTTGCCGGCCGCCGGATTCACCACCAACGCCAGACAGGCGTAAGGCAGCCCCAGTTCGCGGGCCAGCGCCGCCTCGGGCATGCCGGTCATGCCGACGATGTCGCAGCCGTCCCGCTCCAGACGGACGATTTCCGCGGCGGTTTCCAGGCGCGGCCCCTGGGTGCACGCATAGACCCCGTGCCCGCTGAAGGCGCAGCCCTCGGCCAGCAGCCCCGCGATCAGCCGCTGGCGCAGCCCCTCGTCGTAGGGATGGCTGAAGTCCACATGGGTGACCGCCTCCAGCTCGCCCTCGAAGTAGGTGTGGGCGCGGCCGTAGGTGTAGTCGACCAGTTGGTGCGGCACGCAGAAGTGTCCGGTGCCCATCGCCGCGTGGATACCGCCGACGGCGTTCACCGCGAGGATCGCCTCGGCCCCGGCCTGGCGCAGGGCCCAGAGGTTCGCCCGGTAGTTGACCTGGTGCGGCGGAATCCGGTGCGGATGGCCGTGGCGCGCCAGGAACAGGACCTCGCGGCCGGCGTACTCGCCGAGCAGGATGTCTGCGGAAGGGGCGCCGTAGGGCGTCTCCAGCGGCAGAGACTGGCGAATGCCCAGCCCGTCCAGCTGGGTCAGGCCGGTGCCGCCGATGATCGCATGGACCGTCATCTTATCTCCTCAATCGATCAGTCGGGCCTCGCGCAGACTCTCGAGCGCGCGCAGCCAGCGTGGGTTTTGCTTGTAGTCGAGCCCCGGGAAAGCCCGCCGGCGCATCCGCGCCAGGCGGGGCGCCGGCTTCGCGCCGAGGCGCTGCAGGGCGGACAGCGCCAGCTCGGCCGCCGCCCGGTCGTTGCACACCAGCCCCATGTCGCAGCCGGCGGCGAGCGCCGCCTCGATCCGCGCCGCCGCATCGCCGGCCACCTGGGCACCGGCCATCGACAGGTCGTCGCTGAACACCACCCCGTCGAAGCCCAGCTCGCCGCGCAGGATGTCCTGCAGCCAGCGGCGGGAAAAGCCGGCCGGCTGCGCATCCACCTGCGGGTAGATGACGTGCGCCGGCATCAGCGCGTCCAGCTGCCCGCCAAGGCGCTGGAAGGGCAGCAGGTCCTGGCCGCGGATCGCTTCGAGACTGCGCTCGTCGGTGGGGATGGCCACGTGGGAGTCCGCCTCCGCCCAGCCATGTCCCGGGAAATGCTTGCCGGTGGCGGCCATGCCGGCGGCATGCATGCCGCGGATGAAGGCCCCGGCCAGTTGGACGACCGTCAGCGGATCGCCGCCGAAGGCGCGCGAGCCGATCACCGCGCTGCGCCCGTGGTCGAGGTCCAGCACCGGGGCGAAGCTGAAATCGAGCCCCGCCGCCAGCACCTCGCCGGCCATCAGCCAGCCGCACGCCTCGGCCAGCCGCTCGGCCTCGTCGTGGCCGGCCAGCGCGCCCATCGCCGGCAGGCGGACGAAGCCCTGGCGCAGGCGCTGCACGCGTCCGCCCTCCTGGTCCACGGCGAGCAGCAGATCGGGACGCACGGCACGGATCGCCGCGCAGAGTTCGCGAACCTGGACGGGGTGCTCGATATTGCGGGCGAACAGGATCAGGCCGCCCACCTCGGGCTGGCGCAGCAGGCGGCGATCCTCGGCAGTCAGCCAGGTGCCGGCGATGTCCAGCATCAAAGAGCCTTGCATGGAAAATCCTTAAGTGAGATCGGCCGTCGCCCAGTCGGGGCACGGCGCTTCTTCGATCCGCACGCGGCAGTGCAGAGGCACGCGCGGGTAGAGCTCCAGCAGGTCGGCATTGCGCAGGCGCACGCAGCCGTGGGAACGCGGCACTCCCATGGGCTCGCTGTCGGGCGTGCCATGGAGGTAGATGTAACGGCGGAAGGTGTCGACCGCCCCGAGCCGGTTTCGCCCGACTTCGCAACCGCTCAGCCAGAGAATCCGGGTGAGGATCCAGTCGCGCCCGGGAAAGGCCTCGTGCAGCTGCGGCGTCCAGATCTCGCCGGTCCAACGCCGCCCACGCAGCACCGCTCCTGCGGGCAACTTCTCGCCGATCCTCGCCCGCACCCGATGCAGCCCGCGCGGCGTGCAGCCGGAGCCGGACTGCTCGCCGGGACCGTTCAGCGCGGTGGAAACCGCCAGACGCAGGACCAGCTGGCCGTCGGCAAAGCCGTACAGCGCCTGGTCCGCCAGGGAGATATGGAGAAAATCGAGAGGTCGCATGGGCGGCTAGCTTAGCCGATCGGGGCGACGCCGCCTATTCGTCCGCATCGGGCAGGACGGGACGGGCCACGCTGGCCGCGGATACCGCCACCTTGGCGCGCGGCCTGGGCTGGACAGCGGCCAGCTGCGGGTCGCGCAGGGCGCTCTCCGCCCGCATGCCGGCGGCCAGAAAGGGCACCAGCAGGCGCATCGCCTGTTCGCTGGAGGTCTGCACGCCGAAGCGCTCCTCGGCGAAGGCACGCAGCGTATCGATCCCGGACAGGCTGAAGATCGCCGCACCGAGCATGAAATGGGTGCGCCAGAACAGCTCCAGCGGCGGAATCCGCGGCACCGCCTCCTGCAGCAGGAGCAGGTAGCGCCGGAAGAGCTTGCCGTACATATCCTCGAGGTAACGTCGCAGATGCCCGTGCTCCTGGCTCAAGGCCAGGCCGAGCAGGCGCATGAAGGTGGCCAGGTCGCCACCGCTGCACAAACGTGCCGACTGCACTTGCTCGATGGTGACCTCCAGCAGCTCCTCCAGGCCCATGCCGCCTTCCGGACTGGCCTGGCGACGGTCCAGCTCGCGCTCCAGGCTGGCGCAGAACGGGCCGAGCACCCGGGAAAAGACCGCCTCGATGAGCGCGCTCTTCGAGCCGAAGTGATAGTTCACCGCCGCCAGATTGACATCGGCCTTGCTGGTGATCAGCCGCAACGAGGTTTCGGCGAACCCTCGCTCCGCGAACAGCTGCTCCGCTGCATCCAAGATGCGCTCGACGGTTTCCGAGTGGGGCATGCGTCCTCCGCCGGGTGACAACCCTGTCATTTTTTACCCGTCATTGTATTGCAATTCGAACGCCGGACTGCGCGGGATCGCCCCGTCGCCGCGCCGGGAGGTTGCAAGCCGGGCCTTGCTGTATACAATCCCAGGACCTGGATAAAAATACAGAGCAGCCCCCATGTCCAAACTGACGCCTCGCCAAGTCGAAATCCTCGCCTTCATCAAGCGCTGCCTGGAAGAGAACGGCTACCCCCCGACCCGGGCGGAGATCGCCAGGGAGCTCGGCTTCAAATCGCCCAATGCGGCAGAAGAGCACCTCAAGGCGATGGCGCGCAAGGGCGCGATCGAAATGACCCCGGGCGCCTCCCGCGGCATCCGCATCCCCGGCAGCGAAGCCGACGGCGAACCGACCAGCCTGCCCATCGTCGGCCGGGTCGCGGCCGGCGCACCGATCCTCGCCCAGCAGCACATCGAGGAGACCTGCAGGATCAGTCCCGACTTCTTCCACCCTCGCGCCGACTACCTGCTGCGGGTGCGCGGCATGAGCATGAAGGGCATCGGCATCTACGACGGCGACTTGCTGGCCGTGCACACCTGCCGCGAGGCACACAACGGCCAGATCGTGGTGGCGCGCCTCAACGACGAGGTCACGGTGAAGCGCTTCAAGCGCGAAGGCGACAAGGTCTGGCTGATCGCCGAAAATCCCGAGTTCGCCCCGCTCGAGGTCGATCTGAACGAGCAGGACCTGACCATCGAAGGATTGAGCGTCGGCGTGATACGCCGCTAGAAGGAACGGCGGACCGGCAGGCGTCCGCCCACGGGCGCCCCCGTATTCAGTGCAGAATCCGCGGCTGCTCGTCGCTCTCGAAGTCGCCCTCGGCCAGGCGCCCGGCCATTTGCACGCCCACGTTCAGCATGGCCTTGGCCACCTCGATGTGGTGGCCCTGCAGGAAGGTCTTCGCGCTTTCGGAAAAGTCGAGGACGACCAGCTCTTCTTCGTCATCGGCGCGACGCAAAGCGATGCGCCCATCGGGCAGTTCGACAATTTCGAGAAAGGACGTAGGCATTGGGCTCTGCTCTTGGGGAAGACCGCGCATTGTAATGTAACAGTCGGCCCCGGGCATCCCTGGGCACGCCTGCGGACGCCTCTCGGCAGCCCCGCCTCGCGCGCTTCCCGCCGGTTCAGCACTCGGTCAGGGACTCGCGAAAACGCAGCGCCAGCTCCTTGAGCTGCTGGCGCCACGCCTCCAGCTGCGCGGCGCTCAGGGCCGGTGCCTCTTCCTCCTCGTCCAGGCTGACCGCCTCGATCAGCGGCAGCCGAGGATCGGCCTTGGCCTTCTTGGGCGCCTGCGGCGGCAGGAACAGCCGGGCGTATTCGGCCAGCAGCTGCGCCAGCCAGGTTTCCGACTGGCCGGCCAGCTCCACCAGCTCCGCCAATTCCGGACTGGGGGCCGCGCTCAACAGTTCGGCATTCAGGAAGCGCTCGACCTGCAGCGCTCCGGCCTCGGGCAGGCGATAGAAACCGACGATCTCATGGCACAACCCGAGCAGGGCGCCATACAGGTGGAAGAGCACCGCCTCGCGCTCCGCCAAGGCCTGCGCCTGGGCATTCAGCGCCCGGCTTTCCTCCGCCTGGCGCAGGGATGCCAGCGCCAGGCCGGCAAAATAGAGCTTCTGGTTGGTACGGGTATACAGCTCGTGGGCCATGACGGCGCCCTCCGGATCGAGACAGCCACTATATGCCGGGCCGGGGTGCAAGTATGGACCCGCCGCGCGGACGACACCCGTCGCCCCCGACGGCGGGTGCCCTGCAGGCGAGAAAATGAGGCGAACGGCCAGGATCAGCGCTTGTCCTCGACCTGCCAGCGGCCTTCCTGGTAGAAGGCGCGCCAACCGCTGGGCTTGCCCTCGACCTCGCTCTGCACGTACTGCTCCTTGGTCTTGCGGCTGTAGCGGATCACCGCCGGGCGGCCTTCCGGGTCCTTGGCCGGCGCCTCCAGCAGGAAGTGGTACTTCGGATCGATCTCATCGCGGTGCGGGAGCAGCTCCAGGACCAGCGGCGCACGGGTTTCGCGGTTCTTCGGGAACTGGCTGGCGGCGAGGAACAGGCCGGAGGCGCCGTCGCGCAGCACGTAGACGTCGTCGACCTTCTCGCAGCGCAGTTCCGGCATCTTCACCGCATCCATCTTCGGCGGCGCCGCCTCACCGCTCTTCAGCAGCTTGCGGGTGTTCTTGCAGGCGGCGTTGGTGCAGCCGAAGAACTTGCCGAAACGGCCGGTCTTGAGCTGCATCTGGCTGCCGCACTTGTCGCACTCCAGGCTCGGACCCTCGTAGCCCTTGATGCGGTACTGGCCTTTCTCGATCTCGTAGCCGGAGCAGTCCGGATTGTTGCCGCAGATGTGCAGCTTGTGCTGCTCGTCGAGCAGATAGGCATCCATCGCGGTGCCGCACTTCGGGCAGCGGTGCTTGTTGCGCAGCAGCAGCGACTCGGACTCGCCCTCGTCGTCCGCGGCGATCTCGTCGCCGGGAACCAGGTTGAGGGTCGACTTGCAGCGCTCCTTGGGCGGCAGGCTGTAGCCCGAGCAGCCGAGGAAAACGCCGGTCGAGGCGGTGCGGATCATCATCGGCCGGCCGCATTCGCGGCAGGGAATGTCGGTCAGGGTCGGCTGGTTGGCACGCATGCCCGATTCGCTGGACTCGGCGACCTCGAGTTTCTTGCGAAAATCGCCATAGAACTCGTCGAGCAGGTGCTTCCAGTCGCGCTCGCCCTGGGCGACGTCGTCCAGATGCTCCTCCATGCTGGCGGTGAAACCGTAGTCCATCAGGTTGGCGAAGCTTTCGGCGAGCCGCTCGGTGACGATGTCGCCCATCTTCTCGGAATGGAAGCGGCGGTTCTGCAGGGTCACGTAGCCGCGCTCCTGAATGGTGGAGATGATCGCGGCATAGGTCGATGGCCGGCCGATCCCGCGCTTCTCCATCTCCTTGACCAGGCTGGCCTCGCTGTAGCGCGCCGGCGGCTTGGTGAAGTGCTGGCTGGGATCGAGCTTGAGCAGGTCGAGGCGCTCGCCCTCGCCCATTTCCGGCAGCACGTCGTCCTCGCCGGGTTTGACCAGCTGCGGCAGCACGCGGGTGTAGCCGTCGAACTTGAGGATGCGGCCCTTGGCGCGCAGTTCGAAGGCGCCGGCCTGGACGCCGACGTTGGTCGACAGGTATTCGGCCGGCGGCATCTGGCAGGCGACGAACTGGCGCCAGACCAACTCGTAGAGCCGCTCGGCGTCGCGCTCCATGCCGGACAGCTGGGTCGGCCGGAGGTTGACGTCGGAGGGGCGGATCGCCTCGTGGGCCTCTTGGGCGCCCGCCTTGCTGGTGTAGATGTTCGCCGTGGCCGGCAGGTATTTCGCACCGAACTCGCTTTCGATGAAACTGCGGGCCATCTCCAGGGCATCGGCCGAGAGGTTGGTCGAATCGGTCCGCATGTAGGTGATGTAGCCGGCCTCGTACAGGCGCTGAGCCATCATCATGGTCTTCTTCACCGAGAAGCCCAGGCGATTGCTCGCCGCCTGCTGCAGGGTCGAGGTGATGAAGGGCGCCGAGGGCTTGCTGCGGGTCGGCTTGTCCTCGCGCTTGAGCACCGTGTAGCCGGAGACCTTGAGCTTCTCCAGCGCGGCCAGCGCCTGGGCCTCGTTGAGCGGGCGGAAGGCCTCGCCGTTCTCCCTGGCCACCTCGAAACGCACCTGGGCGCCCTTGGCGGTGCCCAGGTCGGCATGGATCTCCCAGAATTCTTCGGGGATGAAGGCACGGATCTCCCGCTCGCGCTCGGCGATCAGCTTCACCGCCACCGACTGCACGCGGCCGGCGGACAAGCCGCGGGCGATCTTCTGCCAGAGCAGCGGCGAAACCATGTAGCCGACCACCCGGTCGAGGAAGCGCCGCGCCTGTTGCGCGTTGACCCGGTTGATGTCCAGCTCGCCGGGCTGGGCGAAGGCTTCCTGGATCGCCTTCTGGGTGATCTCGTTGAACACCACGCGCTTGTAGCGGCTGTCGTCGCCGCCGATGGATTCGCGCAGGTGCCAGGCGATGGCCTCCCCCTCGCGGTCCAAGTCGGTAGCGAGATAGATGGTGTCGGCTTCCTGAGCCAGACGGCGCAGCTCGTCGACCACCTTCTCCTTGCCCGGCAGGATCTCGTAACGAGCCTTCCAGCCGTGCTCGGGGTCGACGCCCATGCGCACGAACAGCTGGCGCTTGGCCTTCTCCTTGGGCGACAGCGCCGGCGCCTCGGCCGCGGCCGCGCTCTTGCCGCGCTTGGCCGGCTCCTTGGCGGTACTGGCCGAGCCGCTGGTGGGCAGGTCACGGATGTGGCCGATGCTCGACTTCACCACGTACTGGCTGCCCAGGTACTTGTTGATGGTCTTGGCCTTGGCCGGGGATTCCACGATGACCAGCGATTTACCCATGGATCGGAGTATTCCTAATTCGAAAAAAGATGAAAGCGGGGAGCCTCTGTCGGCCTGCCGGGTCGGCGATCGAGAACGCAAGTTCGGCCGAACGAGGTTCCAAGACAAGGCGCTGTGACGGGTCATAGCCAGGCTATGGCGAGGAGCGGCAACGCAGTATCAGGGCCTCGGACGTCGAAATTGACTCATCGAACCGACCGCAAGGCTCTAGCTCGGCGCTATATATAGTGGTGGCCGACACGCGGTCAAGGGCGGGACGGCCGTACTTGTGGCTCAGATGGCCGGAAAAGACGGGGTTTCCGCTCGAATCAAAGCAAAGCGCGGCATCTGGCGGCCGTCAACTTCGATGCTTCCGGCGAACATCGCCAGCGGTCGGACCCACAGCCCGAAGTCGCCGTACAGGGCCTGGTAGACCACCAGCTCCTCTTCGGTTTCGGAATGCCGGGCCATGCCGAGCACGCGGTATTCGGCCCCCTTGTAATGCCGGTAGAGACCGGGTTGCACAGTCATGGCGACCTCGCGAGACGCATGCGCCCAAGGGGCGCGGAGAGACGCGACCGGGGCACGGGCCTCCGGTCGCGGACAGCGTCAGAGACGCTCGAACACCGTGGCGATGCCCTGGCCGAGGCCGATGCACATGGTCGCCAGACCGAGGGTGCCGCCCTTCTGTCGCATGATGTTCAGCAGGGTGCCGGAAATCCGCACGCCGGAACAGCCGAAAGGATGCCCCAGGGCGATGGCGCCACCGTGCAGGTTGACCTTGTCGTCCAGGGCGTCGAGCAGCTTGAGGTCCTTGAGCACCGGGATGGCCTGGGCGGCGAAGGCTTCGTTGAGCTCGACGAAGTCGATGTCGGCCAGGGCCAGGCCGGCCCGCTCCAGTGCCTTGTGGGTGGCCGGCACCGGGCCGTAGCCCATGATCGACGGGTCCACCCCGGCCACCGCCATGGCCCGCACCACCGCCAGCGGCTGGATGCCCAGGTCGCGGGCGCGCCGGGCGGACATCACGATCATGCAGGAAGCCCCATCGGTGATCTGCGAGGAGCTGCCCGCGGTGACGGTGCCGCTCTTCGGGTTGAACACCGGCTTGAGCCTGGCCAGGCTCTCCAGGGTGGTGTCCGGGCGGATCGTCTCGTCCTGCCCGAAGACCCGCAGCAGGCCGTGCTCGTCATGGCCCTCGATGGGGACGATCTCGTCGGCGAAGTGGCCCTCGACCGTGGCGCGGTGCGCCCGCTGGTGCGAGCGCAGGGCGAAGGCGTCCTGCTGCTCGCGGCTCACGCCGTGCATCATCGCCAGCATCTCGGCGGTCAGCCCCATCATCCCGGCGGCCTTGGCCACCTGCAGGGACAGCCGCGGGTTGGGATCGACCCCGTGGGTCATCGGCAGGTGCCCCATGTGCTCGACGCCGCCGACCACGAACACCTCGCCGTTGCCGGTCTGGATCGCCTGCACCGCGCTGTGCAGCGCGCTCATCGAGGAGCCGCACAGGCGGTTGACGGTCTGCGCGCCGCTGGCGTGCGGAATCGGCGTCAGCAGTGCGGCCATCCGCGCGATGTTCCAGCCCTGCTCCAGGGTCTGGTTGACGCAGCCCCAGATCACGTCCTCGACCTCCGCCGGGTCGACCTGCGGGTTGCGCGCCAGCAGCTGGGTGATCAGATGCGCCGAAAGGTTCTCGGCACGGGTGTGGCGGTGCATGCCGCCCTTGGAGCGGCCCATCGGCGTGCGGGCGAAGTCGACGATGACGGCGTCTTTCGGATTCAGACTCATGACTCGGCTCTCCCTCGCTCAGACAAAGAACGACTGGCCCTGGCGGGCCATGTCGCGCAGCTTTTCGGTCGGACGGTACAGCGGGCCCAGCTCGGCGTGACGGTCGGCCAGCTCGACGAAGCGGGCGACGCCCAGGGTGTCGATGTAGCGCAGCGCGCCGCCGCGGAAGGGCGGGAAGCCGACGCCGTAGATCAGGCCCATGTCCGCCTCGGCGGCCGACTCGACGACACCTTCCTCCAGGCAGCGCACCGTTTCCAGGCACAGCGGCAGCATCAGGCGCTCGACGATCTCCTCGTCGCCCAGCTCGCGCGCCTCGCCCACCAGCGGACGGAGCAGCTCCGCGACCTGCGGGTCGTCGAGCTTCTTCGGCTTGGGACTGCCGTCACGCTCGTAGGCGTAGAAGCCGGCGCCGCTCTTCTGGCCCAGCCGTCCGGCGCCGAGCAGCACGTCGATGGCGGTGGCGCCCTCCTCCTTCATGCGCTCGGGATAGCCCTCGGCGAGTACGTTGCGCGCATGCACGGAGGTGTCGATGCCGACCACGTCGAGCAGGTAGGCCGGCCCCATCGGCCAGCCGAATGCCTCCATCACCCGGTCGATGCGCTGGAAGTCGATGCCGGCGGCCAACAGCCCGGTGAAGCCGGAGAGGTACGGGAAGAGCACCCGGTTGACCAGGAAGCCCGGGCAGTCGTTGACCACGATGGGGGTCTTGCCCATCTTGCGGGCGTAGGCGACGGTGGTGGCGATCGCCTGCTCGCCGGTGCGCTCGCCGCGGATCACCTCGACCAGCGGCATCAGCGGCACCGGGTTGAAGAAGTGCATGCCGCAGAAGCGCTCCGGACGCTCGAGCGAGCCGGCCAGCCGGCTGATCGAGATGGTCGAGGTGTTGGAGGCGATCACCGAATCCTCCGCCACCTGCGCCTCCACCTCGGCGAGCACCGCCTGCTTGACCTCGAGCTTCTCGACCACCGCCTCGATGACCAGGTCGACCTGGCCGAAATCGCCGTAGGAGAGGGTCGGACGGATGCCGTTGAGCACCTCGGCCATCTGCGCCACCGTCAGGCGGCCCTTCTCCACCCGCTTGGCGAGCTGCTTGTCGGCCTCGGCCAGCCCCAGGCGGATCGACTCCTCGCGGATGTCCTTCATCAGGATCGGCGTGCCCTTGAGCGCCGACTGGTAGGCGATGCCGCCGCCCATGATGCCGGCGCCGAGCACCGCCGCCTGCTTCACCGCACGAGCGGCCTTGTCGTACTTCTTGGTCTTGCGCTTGAGTTCCTGCTCGTTGAGGAACAGCCCGACCAGGCTCTCCGCCACCGAAGTCCCGGCCAGCTTGACGAAGCCGCCGACCTCGATCTCCAGCGCCGCCTCGCGGCCGGCGTTGGCGGCCTTCTGGATGGTCTTCACCGCGGCCAGGGGCGCCGGGTAGTGCGGGCCGGCCTGGGCGGCCACGTAGGCCTTGGCGCTCTCGAAGGCCATCATCTGCTCGACGTTGCCGAGCTTGAGCGGCTCCAGCTTCGGCTGGCGGCGGCCGCGGAAGTCCAGCTCGCCGGCGACCGCCCGGCGCAGCAGGTCGAGGGCCGCCTCGCGCAGCCGGTCGTCGGCGACCACGGCATCCACCGCGCCGACCTTCAGCGCCTCGGCGGCGCGGTTCTCCTTGCCGGCGGCGATCCACTCGATGGCGTTGTCGCTGCCGATCAGCCGCGGCAGGCGCACGGTGCCGCCGAAGCCCGGGTTGATCCCCAGCTTGACCTCCGGCAGCCCCACCGTGGCCGACTCGCCCATCACCCGGAAGTCGCAGGCCAGGCACATCTCGAAACCGCCGCCGAGGGCCACGCCGTTGATCGCGACCACGGTCGGCACCGGCAGGTCCTCGAAATCCGAGAAGATCCGGTTGACCTCCTGGCACCAGCCGCGCAGCTCCTCCTCGGGGGCGCGGAACAGTTCGATGAACTCGGTGATGTCGGCGCCGACGATGAACATGCCCTTGCCGCTGGCGACCAGCACGCCGCGGATCGAGGCGTCCGCCCGCAGCGCATCCACCGCCTGGCGGAACTCGTTCAGCGTGAGGCGGTTGAACTTGTTGACGGAATCGCCCTCGAGGTCGAACTGCATCTCGACGATGCCATCCCCGAGGGCCTGGACCCTGATGGCTTTCCCTTCGTAAATCATCGACTGACTCTCCAAGTAGAAGCTGAACCGGCCGCGTCGGGCCGGCCACGAAGCCTGCGAAGCACCGCCGGAACCTGGCGGACCGCTTCGCCCAGCGCTGGTTTCAGGATAGTTGCGCGGCTCCGGGGCCGCGCCGTCGGGCGCTTCCCGGCGGAACCCCCTCGGCGACGGGCCATCGGTGCATTCAGCACCTGCCTGTCCCTTTGAGCAAGAGGCGGCACACGCGAAAGATTGCCTCTGGATAGTTTCCGACGGGCATTGCAGAATTTTTATGCAGATTAACTAATCGGGAACCGAGCGCGTCCATGTCCAGCAAGTCCAGCTCCACCCCGGCCGCCGCTCCGCCGGCCGCCCCCCAGCCGGCCGACAGCCCGCTGGACAGCTCCCTCGACGAGCTGATCGGCTACGCCCTGCGCCGCGCCCAGCTCAAGGTCTTCCAGCACCTGGTCAGCCGCCTCGGCGCCTTCGACCTGCGTCCGGCGCAGTTCACCGCCCTAGCGATCATCGAACAGAACCCCGGCCTGATGCAGGCCGACCTGGCCCGCGCCCTGGCCATCGAACCGCCCCAGGCGGTGGTCCTGCTGAACAAGCTGGAAAGTCGCGGGCTGGCGGTACGGGTGCGCTGCAAGCCGGACAAGCGCTCCTACGGGATCTTCCTCAGCAAGGCGGGCGAGACGCTGCTCAGGCAGCTCAAGGAGGTGGCTGCGCAGAGCGACCTGGAGGCCACCGCGGCGCTCAGCGCGGAGGAGCGCCAGCAGCTGATCGAGCTGCTGCACAAGGTCTACCGCTGAGCCGAGCCGAGCCGGCGCGGAACGGGCCACGGCCTTTTCCCTCCCTCCGTCCGTCTCCAAACCGTCGTGGCGCCCCCTCACCCCCCATCGTCCCGATGCGGCGTCGGCGCGCCCCCGGCCGCCGCGCTCTGGCGGAAGGCCTTCGGCGACTGCCCCGCAAGACGGCGGAAGAACCGCGAAAAGTAGGCCGGATCGCTGAAGCCGAGCGCATCGGAGAGCTCGTTGACAGTCATCGCGGTGTAGATCAGGTTACGCTTGGCCTCCAGCAGCAGGCGCTGGTGGATCACCTGCAGGGCGCTCTGCCCGACCAGTTGGCGGCACAGGCTGTTCAGGTGGACGCCGGAGAGCCCGACGCGATGCGCGAACGCGTCCACCGACAGGTGCTCGCGGTAATGCTGCTCGACCAGCCGCATGAAGCGCGTCAGGTGCTGGCGATTGCGCTCGCTGGCGCCGAGCGGGCTGGCGCGCCGGCGCTCGTGGCGGCCCAGCCAGACCATCAGCAGGTTGACCAGCGCCTGCAGTTGCAGCTCGCGCGCCGGCTCGTGGCCCCGGTACTCGCGAAAGAGCCTCTCGAACAGCAGATCCAGGTAGGCGCGGTCCGCCCCCACCGGGTAGCAGGCGAAGCCGCCCTGCAAGCCGAGGTTGTGCCCCAAGAGTTCCTCCAGATGCGCCACCAGGGGCGCGGCCAGGGTCAGCACGTAGCCCTGGATGTCCTCGGAAAACTGGAAGCCGTGCACGCAGAGCGGCGGCACCACCTGAATCGCCGCCTCGGCCAGGCGCAGGCGCTGGTTCTCCACCGCGGCCAGCGCCTCGCCCTCCTGGACATAGAGCAGCTGGAACAGATCGGCGTGGCGGTGCGGCTTGATCTCCCAGTGGTGCAGGCTGCTGCGCTGCGGAATCGACTCGCAATGCAGCAAGTCCGGCGTCGGCCAGGCCAGCGACTCCCCGTACAGCTTGAACACCGGGATATCGGGCGCGATCGACTTCATGGGGCGCGAACTCCTTTCGCTCGATAATCGAACGAATCATCCAAAAGTACCAATAATACTGCCTAAATCACCTTATTTTGGCGAATCCATAGAACAAAAATACAGAGGCCTTCAGCGAATCCGGCCCTGTACAGACAGGCCGGCCCAACCAGAGAGACAATAAAAATGAAAACTCAAGTGGCAATCATCGGCGCCGGTCCGTCCGGCCTGCTCCTCGGCCAGCTGCTGCACAAGGCCGGCATCGACAACGTGATCCTCGAGCGTCAAACCCCCGACTACGTGCTCGGCCGCATCCGCGCCGGCGTGCTCGAGCAGGGCGTGGTCGACCTGCTGCGCGAGGCCGGCGTGGCCGAGCGCATGGACCGCGAAGGCCTGGTCCACGAAGGGATCGAGCTGGTCTGCTCGGGCCGGCGCATTCGCCTGGACCTCAAGGCGCTGTCCGGCGGCAAGACGGTGATGGTCTACGGCCAGACCGAGGTCACCCGCGACCTGATGGACGCGCGCCAGGCCAGCGGCGCGCCGATCGTCTACGAGGCGGAAAACGTGCAGTTGTTCGACCTCAAGGACGGAACGCCCTACGTCACCTACGAGAAGGACGGCCAGACCCACCGCCTCGACTGCGACTACATCGCCGGCTGCGACGGCTTCCACGGCGTGTCGCGCAAGACCATCCCGGCCGAGGTGCTGTCGCACTACGAGCGCGTCTACCCGTTCGGCTGGCTCGGCCTGCTCTCCGACACGCCGCCGGTCCACGAAGAACTGATCTACGCGCACACTGACCTGGGCTTCGTGCTCTGCAGCCAGCGCTCGACGACGCGCAGCCGCTACTACCTGCAGGTGCCGCTGAGCGAGAAGATCGAGGACTGGTCCGACGAGCGCTTCTGGGGCGAACTCAAGCGGCGCCTGCCGGGCGATGTGGCGAACAAGCTGGTCACCGGGCCGTCGCTGGAGAAGAGCATCGCGCCGCTGCGCAGCTATGTGGTCGAGCCCATGCAGTACGGCCGGCTGTTCCTGGTCGGCGACGCCGCGCACATCGTTCCGCCGACCGGCGCCAAGGGCCTGAACCTGGCGGGCAGCGACGTCTGCTACCTGTTCCGCATCCTGGTTAAGGTTTACCAGGAGGGCCGCACCGACCTGCTCGAGAAGTACTCCGAGCTGGCCCTGCGCCGGGTCTGGAAGGGCGAGCGCTTCAGCTGGTTCATGACCAACCTGCTGCACGATTTCGAAGGCAACGACGCCTTCGACAAGCGCATGCAACTGGCCGACCGCGAGTACTACCTCAATTCCGAAGCGGGCCGCGTGACCATCGCCGAGAACTATGTCGGCCTGCCCTACGAAGAGGTCGCGTGAGTCCGACGCCTTCGGGCTGGAAATAGCGGCGCCCGAAGGCGCCGCCGTTTCCTCGATCCTCCGGGCAGGCCGCTCGTCGCGTCCCCGCCGCCCGGACGGCAGGGCTCAGCGCACTGTTCTTGGGAAGAGGCCGCCTCGCCCCGCAGGGAAAGCCCCTGCCGGGCGGGGCGCCTCGCCGTTCAGCCGGCGAGGACGACGGTCATTGTTCGAGGAAGGTGGAAGTGACCAGCACCGGGTAGTGGGAGAACTCCAGCAGGCCCGCCAGATCGTCGCCGTTCACCGGGATCAGCCGCAGTCCCTCCGCCAACTGGCGCAACTCCAGGAGCCCCTCGGGCGTAGCGACGTTCACCACCAGACCGAGCGCCTTCAGCCGCCGCAATTTGTCCTTCCACAGCTTCAGCCAGCTCTTGGACAGGCTATCGTCGCCAATCAGGAACACCGGCCGCAGGCCGGGAATATCGATCGCACGGCTCTCGACCAGACCGGGCGACAGGCTCCGGGAAACCACCGGCAGCATCTCGGCCTCCCAGGGCGCCAGGGAGGAAATCTGTTTCGGACGCTCGGTTTGACGATCACCCGGCCCCGTCGACGAGCAGGCCGCAAGCAGGCCGGCCAGGACGCAGCAGAGCATCCGTCTGTTCCAGGTATTCATCGGGTTCATCGCCGTCATGGATCGTTCGCCATCAGGAGGAAAAAGCCGTCGGCCATGCGGGCAGGTATTCTCCACTCGGAGCCAAACGCCGTCATCCGTCGTCCCTCTCTTGGATCGACAGGTCTGTCGTTGGAATATTCGATGAATCGCGACGAAATTATCAACGACGAGGCCCATCCGATTCCCCTTGCAATCGGCGGGGAATGGCGCGGCGAACATCCTCTGTCTGCCTTACAGGATCGTCAGCACACCGCCAACTGCTGTGCGCGCTTCCCAGCCTGCCGCTTGCAAGCCATTGTCTCCGAGGGATTTTCGTAGGACGGATTGGCCACAACGCGGCGTGATCCGGCAAGAATGCCGGCCCCCAGTTGCAAGAAGCCCGCTCGATGAGCGGGCTTCGGGTCCGGCCGGAGAATGGCTCAGAGCTGTTTTTCCAGCTCCGGAACCGCCTCGAACAGATCCGCCACCAGCCCGTAGTCAGCCACCTGGAAGATCGGCGCCTCGGCGTCCTTGTTGATCGCCACGATCACCTTCGAGTCCTTCATCCCCGCCAGGTGCTGGATCGCCCCGGAAATCCCCACCGCGATGTACAGGTCCGGCGCGACGA
>Ga0209575_10000164_pt1 | contig 68525 bp, 63 predicted proteins | sample Medcelwee11metaG_FD_187172 | JGI IMG/M metagenome (GOLD analysis project Ga0209575, IMG submission 187172) | Freshwater pond sediment microbial communities from the University of Edinburgh, under environmental carbon perturbations - Medium... | ecosystem: Environmental > Aquatic > Freshwater >... | reverse complement strand
AAAAAAGCGGACACAAAAGAGCAAAGGGAGGCGCTTCGCAAAAAATCGTATGAACTTCTTCTTCCCTTCCAATCCGAAAACGGTTCGTTAAAAAATATGGATCAAAATGAAGTTGCGCTACTTGAGAGCGTCGCAGTGGAATGCGCTCAGATATTTCAACGCTCCAGCTCGTGCGTGGAAGGACGAAACGGTCATTTATCCCTTTATCATCACAGTTTACATCGACTTAGTGAGCGAAAGCTGGAGGCCCTGACGGCAGTTCATAATTTTTTTACCAAACGTAGGGACGGAACAACGCCGGCAGAACGTTTTTTCGGAAAAAAGCCAAAAGATATGTTTGAATGCTTGTTGGAAAAAGTTGATTTGCCCGGAAGACCTGCTCAAAAAAGATCACACTATGAGCAAAAAAATTATATAATAAACAATGCTGCTTAGATGTTAATGGACCAAACGATGATCAAGGCCCAGATCTTCATCGGCCAGGGGGGCCATGGCATCTACCCGGGATTGCTTTGCCATTTCCCCCAGTTTTCTGGCGTCCGCGTCCTCGGTCAGGCGTGACACGGATTCGGCCCAGTCGTTGATGACGTAAAAAGCTTTCATGTCCACAATGGGGTGAGGCTCACCGTTCTGGCGATTCTGGTCGTACCAGGCATACAACGCATGTTCCAGGGTGATGTTTTTGGCCCTTGTAAGAAAACCAATGGCACTGGAAAAGATGATGGGAACCGCCCGCATGCCGTGGGTAAAATCCATTGTTATCCGGTCGCCGGAATCAACATGATGTAAAAGGTTTTCAAACCAGCCCCACTGGTTGGCAACGGTCATTTCCGTGGGTACCAGGTCTGGTTCGATGATCTTGGGTGCCTGTTTAAGGTGGTCGTTGAATTCACTCTTCAACAGCTTCAGGTGCTTGGTGTCAGATTCCCGGGTGCGGAACAGGACCACCCGGTCTACGGTGCTGTTCTGATCTTCACATGCTTCCAGGGCAGCAAGAATGGCGGTCTGGGCAAAACAGCAGGAAATTCGCTGTGCGGTTTTTTCCGGCCAGATATACTCGGCCTTCTCATAACCGGGGGTTTTATTAAATTTGCCAATACCCAAAAAACTGATAAAAACATGAGCCATATTTTTCTCCTAATTTTATATGCCGTAAACCCTAAACATCCTATGTTTAAAGAAATGGGTGTTTTTCACGGTGCCGTCCGGCCCACGTTCCTCTCGGGCCTGTCTGACGGTAACGGAATAAACCGGTACAAGATCGTTGCTCAATGCATGCTGGACCATGAGCCAGGTGGCACCGAAATCTCCTTGAATCAAAACAACATCATTTTTGCCGGACTCCTTTTCAAGCCATGTTCGAAAAGGGGACAGAATGTCAAAAAGACCTGTTTTATCTGCAGGGATTTGTGCCCACAGCGGTTTTAATTCCTCCGGCAGGCTTACAAACCGCAATTGCTCTCCCCAGATGTTTCCGGCATCCACCTTCTGATCTTTGGACAGTGAATGATTGAACATCAGAAACATCTTTTCAGGCCTGGCTGTTTTATCGTCATTCACCACAGGCCAAAGCCTCCAAATCAATTTTGCCCAGCCCAAACGCCGTATTCTTTCCGGCATGAACGGTTTCCGCCATGCGCAGAAACGGCAGAAAAGGTCCAAGCTCTCCCTGGTAGGTTACTTGTCCCAAAAGTCCGCCCATATACATTTTTGCCTCCTGTCGGGAGGAGTATCGCTGCCAGTCAAACCAGGCCAGGCTGTTGTCTGTCAGGTTCACCCGGCAGGCTTTTTTCACCAACTCCGGGTAATTCAGGGGTGGCTCACCATCCCCATATGTGTTGAACAGGGCGGTACACCGGCGGATCAGGGAACGCATTAAAAGGTCAAAGGGCAGGTTTGGGGCCTGGTCCGTGTCCGTGCTGATCCTGAAAGGGGTTTGCAGTTTCAGTGTGACCTGTTCCGGGTTTTCGTCCTGATCCGGTCTCAGGTCAAGCGCAGGCAGAATATCCGGCAATGTCACCCGGCCGTCCTCTTTTGAATAAACCGTTTCATCCCCAAAGGTGACGGATTCCAGCGTAAATCCGGCCCGGGTTCCCTTCAGGCTTTTGCCCAGGCCGATACGGCCCATCTGGTCAAAGGCATAGATGAAATAGGGCAGGTTCCGGTTCAGGTCCCCGAAAAGGACCATACCGCATGCCAGGGTGTCGCCGGCAGTGAATTCTCTTTTTTCCGTTAAAGGCGGTTCCAGGACCATGGGGTGCGGTGGGGCCGATATCTTGGCGTTTTCCGGAGCCGGCAGGGCATGGGCGGTTTCAAATACCAGGGCATAGGTGCAGTTCTGTCTTAAAATACAGGTGGCGCAGGTCTGGTTTTTAAGCGCACATACGGTTCGTTTCAAGGCGTGGCCCAGAAGTCCTCTGAATGTGGAGCCTTTGTACGCGGGTAAAACAGCGTCCCGGGTCAGTGTGATGTGGAACAGGTATTTTCCGAATTTCATGGGTGTATAATCCCTTGGAGGTAATTTTTTTTGCCGTTTACTCTATCTGCGGAGGTGGTGGGCGGTTTTTCAAAAAAAATGTCTGGAATAATTTTTTGAAAAAAAGAGTTCTAAAATTTCCATGACGGCTAAACGAAAGTTTTTTGAATCCAGCCGGGAAATTTATTAAATCGTGATCGTTTACAGTTTTTTTCATATATACTATGTGCTTGTCAAGCCTGTTATAATTACATCCGTATGAAATAGGAGCTGTTATGAAAAAATGGCTGATTGAAGAGCTTATCTGTCCGCAATGTCTGGACAGTGAGATTGTGCTTAATCCTGATATCCACACGGAGATGGATGATGATATTATTGAGGGGCGACTGGTCTGCCGCCAATGCAGACAGGGGTATGAGATCCACGAGGGCATTGCCGTGGTCGTGCCGGAACAGACCCTGCCTATTGTCCGGGATGAAACGGGATACAACTCTTTTTCCATGCGTTCCGCCTATTTGTGGAGCCACTATTCCGAGTTTTTTAACGGCCCGGATGCCACGGACGCCTATGGGAAATGGGCCCGGGCCTTTGATTCCCAACGCTCCGGCTGGGCCCTTGATATCGGGTGTTCCGTGGGGCGTCTGACCTTTGAGATGACCAGAACCCATGACCGGGCTGTGGGGCTTGATACCTCGATCTCCTTTGTCCGGGCTGCCCGCAGGCTTGCGGCCCAAAAGCGACTGGCATTTGATCTGATCATGGAGGGGCAGATCACCGAAAAGCGGGGCTGTGATTTGGATCCGGCCTTTGGTTTTGACCAGGCTGAATTTATTGTTGCCGATGCCATGGCATTGCCCTTCCGGTCCAGGCGCTTTACCACGGTAAGTTCCGTAAACATTCTTGAAAAGGTGCCGGATCCGTTGCGGCATCTGGCCGAAGCCAACCGGGTCATGGATGAAAAAGAGGCAAAATTCCTCTTTTCCGATCCATTTTCCTGGGATGAAAACGTCAACAGGCCGGATCTCTGGCTTGGAGGGACCAACGAAGGGCCTTTCAAGGGGTTTGGCATGGATAATATCTGCAGGCTGCTTCAGGATCCGGAATCTCTATTCTCTCCGGGCTTCACGATCCAGGATATGGGGCAGGTGTTGTGGAAGATCAGGAAAACCCGCAATCTGTGGGAGCATATTACCTCCCAGTTTGTTGTCGCTGAACGAAAAACAATATAGAGGGAGGTGTGTTTTGGCAGAACAGAAACCAGGAATTTGCGGCTTATGTTTTCACAGCCCCGGATGCGGTGTGATTGTTCATTTTGACGATGACGGGAAAATCGACCGGCTCACCCCGGACCCTGGAGCGCCCATGGGCGAAGTGCTTTGCCCCATGGCAGCCAGTGCAAAGCAGATTATCTATTCCGATGCCCGCATCAAACAGCCCTTGAAACGAAAAGGGCCAAAGGGAAAACTGGATTTTGAACCCATCTCCTGGGATGCGGCTTTTGATATCATTGCTCAAAAGATGGATTCCGTTAGAGCGAAATACGGGCCCCAGGCCCTGGGATTCTACGCGGGTACAGGTTCCTACGAACGGGCCTTTAAAGATGCATTCCAGCTTGGCGGCTCTCACATCTATCTTGCCTCAAGTATCCTGTTTCCCTACGGATCGCCCAATACCTTTGGGGTGGGCTCCCCCTGTTACACCTCCATTGGGGTGCTGGCACCCCAGTTGACATGTGGTTGTCTGCATACGGAGATGTTTTCCGATCTGGATAATTCAGATCTTATTTTTGTCTGGGGGACAGACCCTTCCACATCCACGCCTCCGGCCATGTTCGGCCGCCTGGTCCGTGCCGCCCATGAAGGGGCAAGGATTATCGTCATTGATCCCAGGCAAACCGCATCTGCAAAGCTGCCGGACAGCCTGTGGGTGCCCATCCGGCCTGGTTCGGACGGGGCCCTTGCCCTGGGCCTGTGCCATATCCTGATCCGGGAAAATTTAATTGATCAGGCCTTTGTAAAAGAGTGGACTTTTGGATATGAAGCGTTTGCCGAATATGTCAAGGCATTCACCCCTGAAATCGTTGCCGGGATAACCGGTGTGCCCCGGGATCTGATTATGGAGCTGGCCCAAGAGATTGCCGATGCCGAAGGTGCAAGCTATGTGATGTATACAGGGCTTGAATATACCAAATCCGGTGTCCAGAACATCCGCGCGGTCATGGTGCTCTGGGCCCTGGCCGGGCAGCTGGATGTTGAAGGGGGCCGCTGTTTTGTCCCCCATGAGAATCAGATCCATCTGAATAAAGATCACCAGATTGCAAGCCCGGGGTTTGATCGCTCCATCGGTGCAGGACATTTCCCGGTTTACGCCCATTTCTGCGGAGGAGAGCCCCATGCCAACCGTCTGCCGAAATCTATTTTAGAGGGGGATCCTTATAAAATCCACGGCCTGTTTATCCTTGGCGCATCCATCCTGACCGCCTGGCCCAACCCCATTTTGTGGCAAAAGGCCTTTGATGCCCTGGATTTTCTGGTCTCCATTGATCTGCAGCTCACCCGGGATGCCGCCTGGGCCGATATTGTACTGCCGGCCACCACCGCCTTTGAGCAGTCATCCTATTGCTTTTACGGCAATGCTGTCCGGTTACGGGAAAAAATGATTGAACCGGTGGGGCAGAGCAAACCCTGCTTTACCATATTAACGGAACTGGCCCAAAAACTTGGGTATGGCGAAAAGTTTCCTGCCAATGAAACACAGTTGCTGGACCTGGTTTTAAAAGATACCGGCATTACCCGGGCCGATATGGAACAGGATGGGCGCCTGACAGTGCGCAAACCAGCCGAACCCATGACCTACCGGAAATGGGAGACAGGGCATTTGCGAACGGACGGAAAGCCAGGCTTTGAAACCCCGTCCGGCAAGTTTGAAATTAAATCGCAGCTGCTGGAGGAGATGGGGTATGAGGGATTGCCAAAATATGAAGAATCTTTTGAAACCCCCGTCAGTCAACCTTTACTGGCCAACCGGTTCCCTTTGATTCTTGGAACGGGCCCCTTTAAACCGGACATGAAATCTTGTTTGCGGGCAATTCCTGATTTTATTGAAAAATATCCGGATCCCATGGTTCAGATGAATCCGCAGGATGCCGCAGATCGACAGATTGAGACCGGTGATACGGTGGTGGTGAAAACGCCCCGGGGGTTTGTGGAGATGCGGGCCGATGTCACGGAAAATGTGATGAAAGGGTTTGTTTACGCACCAGTGGGCGGCGGCGGTCCTTTAGGTCCGGAATCCTGGAGAAAAGCCAATGTCAATGTGCTTACCGACCTTGAGCAGTTTGATCCCATCTCCGGGTTTCCCGTGTATAAAACGCTGATGTGCCAGGTAAAAAAGAAACACAGAAGGCGGACCATTGTGGTCCAGGACCCAAGTCTGGGGTGTGTGGGGTGATGTTTTATTCATTGACATACCTGGCGGCGTGAAACGCAAAAAGGGGAAAACCATACGGTTTTCCCCTTTTAAATATATAACGGGTAAACGGTTAATAAGTTAATCGTCTACCTTGATAATTACATTTTTGTGTGGCAGTCGCCGCATTTGGTGCCGACCGTCAGGCCTTTTTCCTTGTGGCAGCCAATGCAGTTTTCATGGATGGCTGATTCAAGCTGCATGATGTCAACAGGTTTGGCCTTGTATTTGCCCTGGAAGGTTTTGTCGCCGGCTTTTACATTGGTATGGCACTCTTCGCATTTTTGGACATTATCGCCTGCTTTAAGATCGGCAAGGGGTTTGCCCTCTTTGTCATGATGGCAGTCGCCGCAGGAAATTTTGTACTCTTCATGATGTTTTTTATGGGTGAAGTCAACCAGCTTGCATGGTTTTTCTGCATCCGGCGATTTTTTACGCGTTGCATCTAAAATTTTGCTTTTCATGGTGATCACATCACCTACAGTGTTCCCTGCCTGTATGCCGGAGGCAGTGAAAACCACAGCAATCCCTGCTGCCAGCAGGAGGGTAAAAATTTTCTTGTTCATAACCTCTTTTCTCCTTTAAAAGTTAAAACTATATTGCTTTTTTTCGGCTATAGAGCCGATTATGTCTTTCATTACCTGCCTTTTTTACACCTAAGCCTCGGGTAAAGTCAATCCTAACCGTCTTTGTAAAATTTTTCAGGGTGCTATTTTTCATCTTCATCTTCTGTATCGCTTTCAGTATCCTCCCCGTCTTCGGGGTCCTGGGAAACCCACGCCTCGTCATCCTCATCCTCATCCTCATCCTCATCCTCTTCCTCATCCTCTTCCTGAGCCGTGGATTTTCGTGAAAAAATACTGGCGCCAATAATCCCAACCTCATATAAAACAATAAGCGGCACGGCCATCATAATCTGGCTAACCACATCCGGGGGGGTAAGGATTGCTGCTACCACAAAAAACAGAAGTATGGCATATTTCCTGTTTTTTTTTAAAAAGGCGGGGGGAAGCAGACCCATGCGGGACAAAAAGGTCATGACAAGGGGCAACTCAAAAACAAATCCAAAGGCCAGAAGCATTTGGGATGCCAAGGATAAATACTCCTTCATGGAAGGCATTGCCTGGATGGTTTCCGTGGTAAAGCCCAGAAAAAACTCGAACCCGTATGGAAAAACAATAAAATACCCGAATGAGGCACCGGCAATAAAGAAAATAAGCGATAGAATGATTATGGGCAGGAGATATTTTTTTTCTTCCCGGTACAGCCCCGGAGAAACAAACATCCAGAATTCATAAAACAGTACCGGGGTGGCAAGGGCAATGCCTGCCAGAAAGGCCACTTTCATATAGGTGAAAAAGGCTTCGGGTAAGCCTGTAAATATTAGTTTTGCATTGCCGCTTTTTGCCATAGCGGTTACCAGGGGGGCCGTCAGAATGTCAAACAGTTGTTCCTTGAAAAAATAGGCAACAACAAAGCCTAAACCCACGGCAATAAAGGAGTGAATCAGACGGTCACGCAATTCGCCCAGATGCTCGGTAAAAGGACTTTTTTCTTCCTGGTCGCTCATGTCGGATACCTGATGGATTTATTCTTTAGAGGTGACAGTTTCTGTTTTGGACGAAGCCGGGGGCGGGGGGTCTGCATTCGGGTTGTCCTGTGCCGGTTCCGGGGATGCTTTGGCTTTCTGCTCATCCGCCTTGTCCGTGGTCTCCGGTTTGGCGGAAACCTGCTGCGGTTTGGGGTCTTCCGTGCCTATATCCTTAATAACATCTTTGAGTTTTCTTTTAACAGGTTTCGGCTTGGCTTCATTTACCGTGGTTTCTATATCAATGGAATTTTTCAGTTCCTGGGCAGATCGCTTGAATTCCCCCATGGCTTTGCCGAGCGTTTTTGCAACTTCCGGCAGTTTCTGCGGACCTATGACGATAAGGGCTATGGCCAGAATCAGCAAAATTTCCGGCATTCCTAGACCAAACATATGGTGGTGTTACTCCTTGTGATGTCAAAATTGGTTAGTTAACGGGCTATTTTTACATTGAATATGCTTGGGTGTCAACCGGGTCATGGGTTTTTGCTTGCCATTGTTGTTGCGGGCTTTTTTCGTTTCCTGTAAGGCGTTTTCTCTTTATTCTCAGCTTTTGTTTGATTCTGTTTAGACCTTTGCTTTGAAGGACGCGGCACCGGTGCCGGCAGATTCGCTTCCAGAACTCCTGTCGGATATTCGCAGCTGATTTTGTGGCCAAGTACCTCTTCAATTTTAGGGATTTGAAACGAACTCATTTCATCGGCAAAACTTATTGAGGTACCCGTGGCGCCGGCCCTGCCGGTGCGTCCGATTCTATGGATGTAATGCTCGGGTTCCAGGGGTAGATCATAGTTGATTACGTGGCTGATGTTTTCAATATGAAGTCCCCGGGCGGCTACGTCTGTTGCCACCAGAACATTCAGATCCCCGGTTTTAAACCTGTTGAGCACCTCGAATCGTTTGTCCTGGGCCACATCTCCGGACAGTATCCCCGCATTCAGGCCGTACCTGGATAATTTTTCCGACAGATGCCGGGCCGTATCCTTGCGGTTGACAAAGATGATGACTCGCTCAAGATTTTCACTAATTAGAAGATTGCAGACATTTTTAAACTTATCCCCTTCCGTGGTCAGATAGACAATCTGGTTGATGCTCTCCGCAGCGGCATGTTCCGGATCAATTTCAATGCCCACGGCATCCCGGGTCCAGGATTGGGCCAGGCGGAGCACATCGTCTGTGATGGTGGCGGAAAAAAACAGTGTCTGGCGCTTGTCCTTGTGAGGTGTCATATAAATCAGGCGGCGGACATCCGGGATAAATCCCATGTCCAACATTCGGTCCGCCTCGTCAATGACAACAATTTCCACCCTGGACAGATCAATCAGTTTTTTTGAGATAAAGTCCAGAAGGCGTCCCGGGGTTGCAGCTATGACGTCCACGGGTTTGTCTGTCAGAAGCGTCTGCTGTTTGCGATAATCCGTGCCGCCAAAAATCGGGACAATGCGAAGATGGGAATATTTGGCAAGTCCCTTGAAATCCTTTTCAATCTGGTGAACCAGTTCCCTTGTGGGGGCAAGGATCAGGGCCCGGGGATACTTTTTTTCCCGCTTGACGGATGTGCGGACAAACCGATCAATCAAGGTAATGATAAAGGTGGCACTTTTGCCTGTTCCGGTCTGGGCCTTTGCGGTCGCGTCCCGACCGTCAAGGGTGTGAGGAAGAAGCTGGGCCTGGATCTCTGTGCAGTATTTAAAATTAAGGTCACAGATGGCGTGCATCATCCCCGTGGTCAGCTGGAGGTCATGGAAACGGGTCTTTCCCTCCTGGGGCTCGACCTGGAAATTCTCCAGGGTCCAGCTCGGTTTTCTGATTTTTTGACGGGGCTTTTCAACCGTCCCGGCGTCCCTGTCAGGTGGGGCTGTAGTCGGTTCAGGTCTCCTGGGTTCCGAAATAGTGGTTCCGGCATTTTGTTTTTTTGGTTTTCCTGCAAAAAGTTTTTTTATGAAGTTGATTAATTTTTTCAAAATAATTTAAACATAATTTTTTAAAGGGTAAATATTTAAACGATCTGTACTTTTATAACAATGTAGAGAAAAAGTCAAAAAAACTTGACTTTTCAATTGTCTCACGGTAACAACGTTCCATAAAAACAACCTGAACCAGGGTGATGTAGAATGCTGATATTGGCTAATTTTTTTATGGCTATTGCCATTGTTCTTGACTATGCTTTAAATATTTATATGTGGATAATTATTGCCTCGGCCGTGCTGTCCTGGGTGAATCCGGATCCGTACAACCCAATTGTCCGGTTTCTTCGCAAGACAACGGAACCGGTGTTTTACCAGGTCCGCAAACATCTTCCCGTGACCTTCGGCGGTTTGGATATGTCCCCGATAGTTGTATTTTTAGTTATTATTTTTCTTCAGAATTTTGTTGTAAAGAGCCTGATCGGCATGGCCCGTTCGATGTGATAATCATAAAGGGAGTTTGTTCATGGGCGTTACACCTTTGGTGATCAAACAAAAAGAATTCTCCACCCGTTTCAGAGGTTTTGATGTACAGGAAGTGGATACCTTCCTTGAAGAAGTGGCAAGGGAATTTGAATCCCAGGAAACTGCCATAGAACAACTCAGGCAGGAAAATCATCGATTGAATCTGGAAAACCAAGGTTATAGAAAACGCGAAGAATCAATGAGAAATGCCATGATTCAGTCCCAGAGAGTACTGGATCAGATGAAGGAAAACGCTGAAAAATCCGCCCAGGTAATAATCGCAAATGCAGAGGTTGAGGCTGAAAAGATTCTGAACCGGACCCATAAACGTCTTTCCCAGTTGCACAGCGATATTACGGAACTTAAACGCCAGCGCATCCAGCTTGAAATGCAGATCGGTTCGGTGCTTGAGTCGCACTCAAAACTGCTCGAAATGACCAAGGAAGAAAATAAAGCTGCCGACGAATCAGATGCGGCCGTGAGATTTATCCGTCGGGCCTGAGTCCTTTTCCCCGTTCAGGGGGCAAATAACAAAATAATAAGGGGAAAAAATGGCTGAAATTGATGCATTTTTCAAGCTTATGCATGACCAGGGGGCATCCGATCTGCATCTGACTGCGGGGCAGCAGCCTGCGTTAAGACTTCACGGCGACATCGAGCGAATTAAATACGATAAGCTGACCAGTGATAAGCTGCGCGGCATGCTGTATGAAATTACCTCCCAGGAAAAGATTAAGGAATTTGAAGAGACCGGGGATGTTGATTTTGGGTATGAAATTCCCGGCCTTGCCCGTTACAGGGCCAATTATTTTATGCAGAAAAACGGCATAGCCGCGGTATTCCGCGAAATCCCCTCGGATATTCTGACTGCCGAAGCCCTTGGGTTGCCGCCTGTCATTTCAAAACTGGCAGACCTGCCCAGGGGGCTTGTACTGGTGACCGGACCCACCGGGTCCGGTAAATCAACCACCCTTGCTGCCATCATTGATCAGGCCAATAGAAACAGAAAAGACCATATTATTACGGTGGAAGACCCTATCGAGTTTGTTCATAAAAGCCAGCGGTGTATTGTCAACCACAGGGAAGTGGGGACCCATACCAAAACCTTTTCCGCCGCGCTTCGCGGTGCCCTGCGCGAGGATCCGGATATTATCCTGGTCGGTGAGCTTCGGGATCTTGAAACCATTTCTCTGGCTGTTGAGGCTGCTTCCACCGGCCATCTGGTATTTGGCACCCTGCATACATCAAGTGCCCATAAAACAGTGGACAGGCTTGTTGAAGTTTTTCCCAGCACTGAGCAGGCCCAGATCCGATCCACATTGGCAGACGGCCTTCGTGCCATAGTGGCCCAGGTGCTGTTTAAACGGATTGATAAAAAGGGCCGGTGTGCCGCATTGGAAATTCTTGTGGCAACCCCTGCGGTCAGAAATCTCATCCGCGAATCCAAAACCCACCAGATCCCTTCCATGATTCAAACCGGCAAGCAGTACGGGATGCAGCTTTTGGACGATGCCATCATGTCACTGTATAAAGCCGGGAAGATCAGTTCCGATGATGCCTATTCAAAGGCAAATAACAAATCGTTGTTCCGGCCGTTTCTTAAACATCCGCCTGCGGATTTTACGGAAGCCTGATCCCCGATTTTGTTCATTAATTAGGAGCAAGGCATGAAAAAACAGCAGCTTGATTATATTCTTACCAATATGCTGGATTCACACGATAATGTGTCGGACTTGAATATTACGCCGGGAAAACCCCTTCAGGTGGAAAGTTCAGGCCAGCTTGCGGCCGTTGATCTGGGCCCGGGGTTCAGTATCCTGACGCCCTTTCAAACCGAGGTTCTGGCACTCAATCTTATTAATAATGACAGAAAACAGCTTGAAACCCTGCTGCGGGAAGGCAGTTGTGATTTGTCCTACCAGCTGAGCACCAAGGCAAGATTCAGGGTGAACATTTTTTCCAGGTCCGGCAAGTACGCCATTGTATTAAGAAAACTTGAAACCACCATTCCCACCATTGAGCAGCTCAATTTGCCGGCAAGTTTTCATAAAATGGCCGAAGAGAAGAACGGCATTATCTTTGTTACCGGGGCCACAGGTTCCGGTAAATCCACGTCACTGGCCGCGCTTTTAGACAAGATCAACGCGACCAAAGCCGTGCATGTGATTACCCTGGAAGATCCCATAGAGTACCAGCATACCCAGAAACGCTCCACCTTTAACCAGCGGGAGCTGGGAATGGATTTCGACACCTTTGCCTCGGGGTTGCGGGCGGCCTTGCGTCAGGCCCCCAAGGTTATTCTGGTGGGCGAAATGCGTGACCGGGAAACGGTTGAGATCGGCCTGTCCGCTGCCGAGACCGGCCATCTGGTGGTTTCCACCCTGCACACCGTGGATGCCGGACAAACCATCAACCGTCTGCTGGGTATGTTTTCCACAGAAGAGGAAACCCAAGTTCGTATTCGGTTGGCAGACACTGTCCGGTGGGTGGTGGCCCAGCGGCTTTTGCCCAAGGTGGGGGGGGGGCGCGTGGCCGCCTTTGAAATCATGGCCACCAACCTGCGGGTAAAGGATAGTATTTTAAATGGGGAGTCCGAAGGCAAGACCTTTAATGACATTATTGTGGCGGGTAAACCCCAGGGCATGATTTCCTTTGACGAGTTCATTGTAAATTTGTATGAAGAGGGAAAGATAGACGAAAATACGGCCATGGCCTATGCGTCACGCAAAGATATTGTGGGCAGGGGGCTTGACCGGATCAAGAGTGCCAGGGGGGAATCCACCAGTGGCATTCAGTCCCTTGAGATTGACCGCAGTTATGGGGGAGAGGAGAACAACATATAATGAAAATTGCTTGCCCGGCATGCGGGAGTAATGCAAATCTGCCCGATGATAAGATACCAAAAGACAAGGATTTTTCATTCAAATGTCCCAAATGCAGCGCCTCTGTTCCCGTCAAGGCCTTGATCGGGAATCCCGGTAACGCCGGTTTTGGGCAAAACACAGCTGCCACGAGCCCGGCTATTCCTAAGTTTCAGGCCGGCGGACCGAAACAGGCGCTGGTCTGTGTTCCTCCTTGCCTTGGCCGTAAGCGGATTATAGCTGGGCTGGAAAATGCAGGGTTGACGGTTCATGTGCCGGAAACGCCGGCCCAGGCATTGAAAAATCTTGAATATTATGTTTACCCGCTGGTGGTGATAGATGAAGCCTTTGATACTGACAAGATCATGGTGGCCTACATGAACAGTATGGATATGTTCCTTCGCCGCAAGATCTGTCTTGTCCGGCTCGGTCCGGGTCTTGAGACCGGAAATGCCATGACCGCCCTGGATCTGAGCGCAAATTATGTGATAAAATTCCAGGACCTTGAGCAGGAAGACGCCTCCCTGGTAAATAATGTTTTGGCCGTGGCCCTGTCTGAACATGAACAGATGTATGCTGTATTTAACGATTCAATGAAGGCTGTGGGCAAAGCCTAAGATCACTCTTTATTTATCCTATGCATCTGCGCACGCAAAACTGGCATGAGCCGGTAACTCTGACAGAGTGGCTCAAACGGATATGTTCGGTTTTAAATCTGGCCATTCTTTCGGTTACCTGTATTATTTTTGTCTCTGAATTTCGTTTTGACTGGTGCGAGCGTCTGGTGGGTAATTATCTTTCTTTGAGCAATGACGCCCGTCCTGAAAATGGTGCCGTCTGGGACGCCGGGCGGCACATGGTCAGTGCGTTGAAATCCCTGGATCAGATGGCCCTTGCCCGGGAGAACGCCGGGCGAATAGTACGTACGGCGAAGTCTTTTTCAGACTTGGCCGCTCAACTTGGGCCCGGGGAATGGGCCAACCTGGACAAGGATCGGTTCAGGGTGCTGTATCTGTCTTTACCCCTTTATCTTCGCAGGAATGTTATGGATCCGGTTCGCCTGGTGTGGCTGCTCAACGGCGGTGCCACCGACCGTATTGTCTGTGAAGGACGCATGGGCGGCATGAAAATTTTTTTCATTGATACCCAGAACCGGGTTGTCCAGCAGGTGGACCTGGATGTTCAGACCCTGGGAAACAACGGCAGTCGAGCAGTTATTCCTGGAACCCTGGACAATGCACCTGAATTTTTTGGCAGAATCTACCCCGCCTCGCTTTTTTTTACGGCTGTTTCAAGGCTGCCTGGGGACATGAGAGTCGATCTGATCCTGGATACGGAAGACCTTTTATCTGAGAAAGGTGCCCTCGACCGGGTGGGGGTGAGCAATTCCGCCCAGGACGGTTTTATCAACCTGGGATTTGAATTCCGCCACCTGGGCGAATCCCGGGTGGTGAGGGTCAAGGCCCGGGAATGGGCAGTCTGGCAATTGACCCTGGTGCTGAAGGGAGAAAGCTGATGCGATCGCTTTTTTGGCTGATCTCCCTTTGTCGTCTGCTGTTCCATATCGGACTTCTTGCCATGGGTATCATGGCAGCGGCAGGCTGCCTGATGGTTTTCCATATTGCCCAAGACCTCCCCAAGTTGCCATCGCCTTTAGGCCGTATTATCGAAACCCCACAAAGTTTGATCTATGCCGCAGACGGCCAGGTTCTCATTGCCCTTGGCGAAAAGACCGCCGTTTCCCTGGATATGGTCTCTCCTGATTTTCTCAATGCCATTGTGGCTACCGAGGATCACATGTTTTTTGAACACCATGGTGTAAATAAGCTGAGAACCTTTAAAGCATTATATACCAATCTGTTTGAATCCGGCCGAATCCAGGGCGCATCAACCATTACCCAGCAGCTGGCCAAGAATCTGTTTTTCAGCTTTGAAAAAACCTGGCAGCGCAAATTCAAGGAGATGCTGGTCGCGTTTCAGATTGAACAGGCTAATACCAAGGAGCAGATCCTTGAAGCTTACGTTAATCAAATTCATTTCGGGGCCGGGGCCCAGGGCATTGAGAAGGCGGCCCGCATCTATTTTGATAAATCCGCCCAGGATCTGACCCTGCCCGAAGCGTCACTGCTTGCGGGTCTTCCCCAATCTCCCACCCAGTATAACCCTTTCCGGCATTATGATGAGGCCCTTGCCCGGAGACGGGTGGTATTAAACCGGATGGTGGCGGCCGGGTTTATTACGGAAGATCAAGCGGTTGGGACTGATGCCATCCGTCCGGAACTGCATGATGGCCGCAAAGATGCTCGTACCGGCAGTTATTTTCTGGATGCCCTGATTCAAGAGCTTGTCAACATGTATGGCGAGGATGTGGTGTATCATGGGGGCATTAAGGTTTACTCCACCATGGATCCAATGCGCCAGGCCGATGCCCGTACCGCGGTAATGGAAGGAATGGCCCGGCTTGATGAGCTTATGGGGTTGGATAAGGGGGTGGGCGATAAACCCCAGGCCGCGCTGGTGGCCATTGATACTGCCAGCGGAGCGGTTAAAGCCATGGTGGGTGGCAGAGATTATTATGCCAGTGAATTCAACCGGGCCGTGAACAGTAAACGCCAGCCCGGGAGTGGATTTAAACCCTTTTTATATTATGCGGCGTTGAGGGATGGAAAATTGCATCCGGCCAGCGTGTTCCAGGACAGGCCTGTGGCTATTCCAATTAACGGGGCACCAGACTGGTACCCCCAGAATTTTGAGAAAGAATTCAGGGGACCCATGATTCTTAAGCAGGCCCTGATCAATTCTGTAAACACCATTGCCGCCCAGTTGGTGGCAGATGTGGGTGCTGCTGCAGTGGTGGATGTGGCCAAAGTCTGTGGAGTGAAAAGTCCGTTAAAATCCGTATATTCTGTGGCCCTTGGTACGTCTGACGTCAGCGTCATGGACATGGCTGCCGGATTTTCCACATTCGCTTCGCTGGGCATTTGCCATGAACCGTTTTTATTCTGGCGGGTTGAGGATGCAAGGGGGCGGGTGCTTTTTGAACATATTGTCAAGGACCGCAGGGTATTGGATCCGGCAACGGCTTTCCAGGTGGTGGACATGATGGAAGGCGTTGTGGATTTCGGATCGGGCAGGGGGGTGAGAAGTCTTGGATTCAAGCGCCCGGCAGCCGGGAAAACCGGCACGACGGATAATTATAATGATGCCTGGTTCACCGGGTTTACCCCGTCCCTTTGCGTATCTGTGTGGACAGGGTATGACAAGAAGAAAGAACTTAAGGATAAAAACAGGAGAGGTATTACCGGTGGCCGAGGAGCCCTGCCCATATGGACGGATTTCATGACCCGGGCCATGGAAGGCGAGCCCGAACGCGACTTTTTGATTCCATCGGATATCCGGTATGAAATTGTGGAAAAGACCACGGGATGTCTGGCAGCACCCCGGCAGAATACGGTTGATGAAGTAATTTTGCCACAGTCGGAGCCTGACGCTTCCAGTGTTGTTCGTGTGGCGTTGAAAAAGGACCAGGACCCCTGCAGAGGCTATTAAGATGATTCGCATTGTCCGACATATCAGTGTCCGGTTCTGGCTGACAACCCTGATGGTTCTACCTTCAGGGTTCATCTTGTTTCCCCGGCTTTCCGGATGGCTTTCGGATATGCCTGCTTCGGTATTTATCCTCCTGATGTATGTGGTCTTTGGCTTGGGACTTGGTTTGTCCATGGATATTGCAGGACTCTGGTGGATAAGGAGGCTGGTTAGGGATGCGCAGTTGTGGGAGCGATCCGGTATTGCCACCCGGGCTGAAAAAAAGTTTATCCGGGCTGTTCGGATTTATGACAGTGCCTGGATATCTCCTCTGGCTGCGCGGCGGGTAGGCCCCATGCTTACCTCTGCCCTGGCGCGGTTTTACCTGGCATCGGGCAGCCGGCGCCGGGAAATTCAAGGGGCTGCCAGCGTCTGGCTGGCGCAGAATCCCAAAGACGAGAGTCTTGCCCGGTTTTGGCTTGAACGCATCGAGGATCAGGATATCTCCGGAACATCCACCCACTCTATACTGACGGTGTTGGCAGATAACTGGTATGCAGATCCAGACCTTTGCCGGATACTGGTGGGTGTGTTTTTGAACCAGGGCAGGATGGATTTTTCAGCAAGGCGCGTGTATCAATCATTCCTAAATATGATTGATATGACAGGCGGGAACAAAGCTTTATCACAAGAGGATAAGGCCCGGGTTGAAACAATCCGGGACATGATGTCCGGGCGCCTGGATACACCCCGGGACATGATGTCCGGGCTCCTGGATACACCTGAACCGGAGCCGGAACCGGAAATGACCGAACCGGGATTGGGTACCCTTGGAGATGAACGGGTTGACATGGCGACATTTATGAGCGGGAATCAAGGGGGCGACGGACAGTCGGCCAGTCCGGGTGACCAGGTATTTGAAGATGGTCCGGCAGGGTGGCGGCCGGCAGACGAGATCTATTTCGGGCAGGAGAGTTCGGGGTGGATGTCAGCCCTGATGTCCGGAATTAGCAGAAAACCCGCAGATAGAAGCTCTTTTATTGCAGGCAGAACCGGAAAAGCCAAACACGCTGTTTTAAATTTTATACAGGCCCGGGAAAAATGGTGGGGACGGGTGTGGGGGACCATGATTGCCTGCTTGGGCGTCTGGCTGATTTTTTTTGTCTGGGGCACGTTTTCCCACATGTTTAAAACAGCGGAGCAGCCAGCTCAGCAGATAAAGGTCATGATTCCTAAACCGTTTACCATCCAGGTGGCTGCGTATCATAAAAAGACCCATGCCGACAATTATAAAGCAACCCTTGCCCAAAAAGGGATTCAAACTACCGTGAAGGTCACGGACGGCGGCGGCAAAACCTGGTATCTGGTCCAGGTGTCTGAGTTCACGGATCAGAAAAGTGCCCAAGTCTACGGCAACCAGCTAAAAGCCGACCATGTCATTAACGAATTTTTTGTAACCAAAAAATAGAGCCTGTCTGTTTTAATGATTATCGAACTGAAGTTCGACAGGCTGTTAGGGAACTTTGGAAAATTAAACTATCGATCAATGGAGTAATCCCCAACGTTGCATAAAAATATACCTTTTCGGGCGTTGTGCCAAAATACCCATAAAGAGATCAGGCCATGATCCACGCTAAGGCTTCCGTTGAAGGCATCGATTTCATGTTTGAATAGACGGTCCTAGCAAGGTTCAGCTTATGTCGCGTTTGACAGGGGTCTGACAGGGGGCAGGCCGTACAATGGGGACACCGGGGAAGCGGTGTGCTGGCTTGAATCGAATAAGGTTCGGCCATGTCGGTCATAACTTGTTTGACCAGGGCAGATTCGATTTCCTGGTTTTCGGCAAAAGAACTCAACTTCGTTTGAACCTGAGTGTGTTTCTGCCCTTCAGCTCTGGCTTCCAGATAATGTTTTACCATCGTGTAATACGGACCGATCTCTATGCGGGTTGCACAAAATTGTTTGAAATGCGATAGGGCTTGGTCATAGTTTCCCAAGCTATAATGGATCTGGGTCAAAACAAAGGCAAGATTCATCTGCTGCCAGGGGGAGTCTGCTGTCAGCTCAATATTAAACAGCTGGGTAATGGGGACGGATGGGGCAAAAGAAGCGAGCCTATGGGCGATGTCTGTCAATTGTTGGGAAGAGCAGTGAGCTATATCAAAAAAAAGATGTTCAATACTATCCAGGTCAACGAGTTGAAATTTGCCTGATCCGTCTACGGGAGGGGCAGATTTCCGTCCCTGGGCTGAGAATTCCGGAACATAGACGAACACCGATGGGAAACCCAGGAAAGAGACATCTCGAATGTAGACGTTTTTTCCATTATCGTGGAAGAACCGAACCAGACGGCGTACCTCTTCCTCGTATGATTTCAATGGGGTGAAAGTACTCGGATCAAAGGAGTAGCTGGGAGAGTCGCCGAAAAGGGCCGGCGGAAACACTCCGCTATTGTCTGTCGTAAAATGGGTAAAAACATGAAACCGAGTATTACGAGCTTCACTGTCCTGGCGGAGAAAATACTCAGGCACGGATGCGGGAATTTCTAACATGGCAGCATCGAACTGATCGCTATCCTGTATGCCCTGGAAAATTTCGGTCAGGCAACGACTCAATGCCACTTGAAAGGAGGTTTCAGAACCGACGTTAAGCCGATAGCGGCCGGTCTGCAAGTTTTTAATGATTACACCAAGGGAAGGGATGTTTCGTCCCGCAGAAAAATCTTTGACAATGACCTTATAGCGGCCGTCGCGTTCAATATCTTGAATAATCGCGCTTTCACCCGGAAATTGTGCCAGAAATTCCTTAGGCACGGTAGGCGGTGTCATTTGTCCATAAAATATCAGGGCGGCAGCCCATCGTTCAGTGAGTTCGCAAAGCGCCTGAAAAATAGCCTCGGGCTGTGTGTTGCCTGCAGCCATACCGTTAGAACCTACTGTTATCAGCAAGAGGTTCAAAGGCAACAGCTGGCTGCATTGGTTAAGGGTATCGTAAAAGGGCGTGGCTACAACGCCAGGCATACCATTGGCAGCGATTCGGTCAAAATAGGCTGCCACAAACTCCTTGCGGTCCTGCTTCAGATAGCGGAAAAAATCAGCCAGCACATCGGCCGGCAGGTTTTCCACAGCTTGGCGGTCCAAGTAGGATTCATCCGGAAAATAGTAATAGCCGAATTCATCCTTCAGCCTGTTTGCTATGGAACGGGAGAATGTTGCAAATAGCAGGTTTTGCATTCGTTCCATATACTCGGCATAGGCACTGGCCAGGCTGAATTCATGGGTGCGACCTTTGCCGTTGGTGCGAAATCCGCCCCGGTCCGGGGGTAAGGCGATACTGGACGAGAAAATTTTCGGATACGGATTAGCATGGTAGATCTCCTCAGGAACTAGATCTGCCTGATTGAGGATATTCCGGATACCCTCAATGGTAGCTGTTGCTGGCTGCTCTTTGTACGGTCGGGCAAGATTGGTAAACATGGACTTGGCCTTTTTGGCTCCCCGGCAAGCGGCCAAAGTAGGAAAACCGCCTGTCGGAGAGAGTTCTTGGCAATGGGACTCTATACTTTGATTGAGGCGGCATTAATTAAACGATGGGCCGACCAATATCACCCGGACCGTAAAAAAGTTGCTGTTGCTGCTGGAGTTGCTGCTGCTGGAGTTGCTGCTGCTGCTGTTGGAGTTGTTGTTGCTGTTGTTGCTGGAGTCGTTGTTGTTGCTGCTGTTGCTGGAGCTGTTGCTGGATCTGTTCCGGCGAGGGGGCAGCAGCCATAGGGCTCGTTGGCATCATAGGTGCCATCATCATATTTTGGGGGAAAAATTGCATGGCGGTCTCCTTTTACTATAGTGTTATTAGATTAGGACTTCCGGAGGAAGTCTGCTTGAGATTCATTCGCCTTGTTTGATTTTGTGCTTTCGAGTTTTTTAATAATCTTTTCGGTTTCAGAGGTTGATTTGTTTACGAATTCGAGCGATTGTTCCAGGTTCTGTTTCATGAATTTCAATTGTTGGAGTTGAAAATGCAACTGCTGGAGTTGAATTTCGTTGGGGATGGGAAGTGGCATAGATGGTCCGGTCATGGCCATGGGCTGCATTTGAGTACAGCAGCAGGGCATGATCGGGTTAAAGGGTTGAGGACCAGGCATTCCGGACATAGAGGATTGCGGAAAACCATATTGCATACACATGAGGGAATCTCCTTGGATTGAGGGGAACATTTTTTCAGCCGTATGAATTTCGCGGCCGCGGCACTTGCATAGATTATACTATGGCAGAGAATAGGCAAAAAGATCCTTTTTGTCAACGGCTTTGAGGGTTTTGATGCCAAATTAACACACAAGGTGTTACAGATTGATCACCTTGTCGGCCAGCTGCATGGCCGTGACAATATCCAGCATATTGGTGGTCTGGCCAATGGCTTTTTTCTCCATCAGATTCAGGTGGCTCAGGCAAGTTCCGCATACAAGAATGGTGACCCCTGATTCTTCAAGTTCGTGCAGTTCACCAAGCACTGCGGAATCTACCGTGGCAAGGGTGACGCCATGGTTGACAAAAACCAGGCGCCACAGATCCTTCCCCATCTCCTTGAGGGTTTTGATGAAATTGATCATTAACTTTGCGCCTAATTCATCATCTCCAACGCCCAATGTGTTGGATGCGGCCATCACCATGATTTTTACCGGGGCGTTTTTTTGGGATGGCGCTGGGCCGCAAGCCGATTGCCCTGTCGGCCGGGGCGCCAGTTTAACGGTCGCGGCCTGGTCCCGGGTGCCTTCCACAACAGACATGGTGCCGTCGGATTCCACACCGACTTCAAAACCGGCATAGGTTAAAAATCGGCTGACATTTTCAACGGCGGCATCATTGTCCAACAGCACCCGAATATGTGACAATGCTTCGCTTTCAAGACATTTTTTTGTTTCTATTACAGGTGCCGGACAATCCATTTTTCTGCAGTCAAGTTCTTTTACCATTCTATTTTAAAGTCTCCTTGTCGGGGTAGATGTTTGGGAAGACGCACAGTTTTTTCGTGCCCATTCACAAATTTGCTCAAAACCCAAAAATCTCCATTTGACGGGAAAGTCCCGACACTGGGAAGGTTTGACAGGATTGATGCGGCATCCATTGCTGTCCAGGAAGATGCAGGCCCCGTCAGGGGCATCAATGATTGAAAGGCCGTTGCGGTCTTTCGTCAGACAGGTGAAGGTTTCTATAAAATCCCGGACATCCATATTCAGGAAATCGGCAATGATATCCGGTTCTTTATCACCCAGACGGACGTACCCGCTTTGTCTGCAGCAGGCCCCGCATCCTAAGCATTCAAATCGTGTCAGGTCAAATTTTTTTTTATCCATTTTTATCCATGCATATATCCGGTAAAGATAACCTTGTCAAATGAACAGATTGATGTTTGGCAGGCGTAATGTTTGGGGTGGCGGGTCCAGAAGATGCCGTATGTTGTCACAAAGTTCGTTCATGTTTTCGGCCCGTATCATGGATTTTAAAATGGCGTTGGAAAATTTGAAATTGGCGCAGAAATACGGGGCAAATTTTTTAAACATCTTCAGGGCAAAGCGGTCCTCATAATGGGCGCTTAAAAGCCTTGCCATGTCCATGGCGGTTTTCATATAAATGGATGGTTCCGGTGTAAAGTTTTTGGTCCACTGGGCAAAAATCCAAGGCTGTGCCACGGCCATCCTGCCGATAGATAGACCCTGGCAACCCGTTTCCCGGATCATTCTGATCCCATGTTCGGGGGCAAACAGGTTCCCGTTGCCAAAAACGGGAATGGTGACTGCGTGTTGTACGTTGCCGATCAGCTCCCACCTGGGTCTTCGGCTTCTTCGGTCGGGGGCGACCCGGGGATGAAAGGTTAAGGCATCTGCCCCGGCACTTTCAAAGGCCCGGGCCATGGTCACCGGAAAGTTATGATCATCCTGCCATCCGGTTCTGAATTTAACAAAAACCGGGCATGACACAGCCTTTCTGACCGCAGATACAATGTCGATCGCCTTGTCGGGTGTCTTTAACAATGCGGCCCCGCATCCTTTTTTACAGATTGCGGCAACCGAACATCCGAAATTTAAGTCCACCCCAAAGAATTTTTCGGCTTCAATGCGACGGGCAGCCCGGGCCATGGTCTCAGGTTCTGCACCAAATATCTGGCAGACTGTGTGATCCAGTTCTTCGGGCCGCCAGGAAAATACATGGGATATTCCGGGGTTTTCATGGGGAACCGCTTTGGCAGAGCACATGCCCGTAAACAGCAGGCCGAATCCTGAAAACTGGGTCACAAGCTGCCTGAACGCGATGTGCCCCAGCCCTGCCATGGGCGCCAGTACCATCCGGTTGGAAATGGTTCTGTTACCGATGGCAAGCGGCCTGAGCAGATATTTCGCCAGGTCTTCAGCCGTATTTATGGTGTTCTCTATGGTTGTTTCAGAATTCATAGGTTATCAGACAACGCCAGGGCTTTTTTATTGATGGCAATGCCCGAATCCGGGTGAATGATATCATGCTGGGTGGATTGAAAAGGCAGAAAAATCAGGGATACACTTTGGGGCGTCACTTCGGTCTTGGGTAAAATTTCAAGAATTTCTTTTCTGGGTTTCAGAAGAGCGGCCATGGTAATGCGAATGGTCTGGATCCCCTCGGAAGCGGGCAGGTTCACGGGCTGGTACAAATTGTCTTCAATCGTTTGGGACAGGGCCGGTTCCAGCTGGGCTGATGTTATTTGACCTAACAACCGTAAAAAAATGTTGGGACGGACCTTAAATGCCGGACTCCAGAAATGCACAGGCTTTTCCTCCCAGTTCCGGGGAATTGCCAGCGGCAGGTTTGCCATCCTGGCCAGATCCGCATGGCTGCCCAGGGTCATGGGCGAGACTTTGGCGCTGATTCGCCAGAACGGTAGCATGATGTCATCTTTGTGGGCAGGGGCTGCGGTACTGAATTTAATTTTTGCAAGGTTCTTTCCCTTGGCCCGCCACAGGGAATGGCAGTTCCGGCATACCAGGGCCAGTGAATCGCCACTGCCCTCAAGATCCGCCCCGCATCCGGGGCAAATGCCGGCAATAAAATGGGTCTCAACACCGGGACGGACCTGATCCAGGTCGAATATATCCGGAGTGATCTCTTTTCCCGGGGGCAACATCTGATTGGTAACCCCATCTATAAGATGTTGCTGTCTGATGTAAAAAGGAGAATAAATAAGACTGAAGGTTTCTCCGATATCCTCTTTAAACGTGCGTTCATCTGGTTTTAAACCAAATATTGTGTCTTTTAATACCGTTGCCGATGGCAGAGGTCGAAAAAATTTTCCTTTGGTATCCGGCTCGATCACTTTCATGGTCATGGCCTGGGATCTTAGACCCAGGGAAAATGGAATCTGGGGCGGCATATCTGCCACAGCCAGGGTGGAGATGTCTGTAAATCGGGGTGTTATACCGGATGCGGAACATATGTAACGCACGCCTTTGAAACGCCAATAGGGCAGGTATATCGGCTGTCTATCTTGGGGTGCCTTCGGGGAACAGGGCAGGTAATACCTGGGAAATCCTTTTTGGGAAATACAGGACCGGACCCGGCAGAATTCGCACACAAAGAACCGGGTTTCTTCCCCTAAGGTGACAGGGGCTCCGCACTGGGGGCATTGATGCTGGATTGCGTAGCTAATATTTTTCTCCACACTGGTTGCAGAAGATTGAATCCGGCAGATTTTTTGCACCGCAATTGCCACAGGTTTTTTCTGTTGTCTTTTCTGCGACCTGTTTTCCACATCTGGGACAGAATTTTGTGTCGGGTGTGATGTTTTTGCCGCAATACTGACACCGTGCAAAGATCACCCGCTGGTGACCGCACTGGGGGCAGAATTTTGCGTCCAGGGAGATTGGGTTTTGGCAGTCCGGGCAGGCAGTGGTCAGCGCAGTGTGGGTTGTCGGCTGTCCTGTCGGGGAGAGCATCTGCTGGGAAAATATGCCGGGCAGCATCATGCCAAGGCCTAATCCAAGGCCTGCCTGGGCACCGTCTGAGGCAATGCCCTGTGGATTTTCGGCAATTTTTTCCATGGCCATGGCGGTTTTCATCTGCATCAGTTTATTCATATCGTCAAACAGCCCTAATCGGCTTTTGTCATCAATGGCCTGCTGGACCTCGGGGGGCGGTGTAATGGCATTGATGTAAAGATGGGTCAGATTCAGTCCGAATGCACTGAAATCATCACGCAGTCTTAGGGCCAGGCCCTTTCCCAGTTCATCGTAATGTTCCGGCAGATCAAAAATGGAGGAGACTTTCTCTCCGATATAGTCGTTGAATCTGGACACCACCACCTGGTTGAGATAATCGCTGATGTCGGCGCTTGTGTAAATGCCCTGGGTTCCGGCCAGGGTGTTGATGAACAGGACCGGCTGGACAATTTTCAAGTTAAAAACACCAAAGGCCCTGAGTCTTACCAGGCCAAGGTCCTTGTCCTTGAATGCCACCGGGTCCCGGGTCCCCCATTTCAGGTTGGTAAAGGTTTTTAAATTGGCAAAAAAGACTTCTGCTTTCAGCGGGCTTTCCATGGCCCAGGGAAGGCTTGCAATTTTTGTCAGAATAGGGATGTTTGCAGTTTTTAAGGTGTGCCGTCCGGGACCAAATGCACCAACGGCCTTTCCCTGGTAGAAGAAGACTGCGGCCTGACTTTCCCGGACAATGAGTTGGGCCCCGAATTTGATTTCGCCCGAGCCTTTTTCAGGCAGGCGGTGAATCAGTTCCTGTCCGGTTTCGTCAAACCACTCCAGCACTTCAAGGTAAATCAGGTTATTGGTTCCCATGGGTCTCTCCTTGCTGTGTTTTTTTCTGAGCGGGTTTGAGTTTAAGCAAAAATTGCTTTTATTCTAAAAAAAGTTGATGGCTGGTGTCAAACGATATTCCGTCGGGGGGGGGTGGCTATATTGACAAGGTATTGGACCTATATTATTTATATGCCTTTAATGAAAGGTTTAAGGATCCTTTTACTTTTGGCTGAAAGGCTTAATTGAGGTATCATTCCGGGTTAGACCTTGGCTGTTTAAAGAGGAGTGTAAAAATATGCCGGACCGGCATCAGCAGGAAAAAGATCAGTTTCGTCGCCTTTTTGGCTGGCGGGGGCTTGATCGTTTTGAGGAACGGTTTCAGATACTGGAATCTTTTTTAAAATTGGAAAGCCATGTAAGCCTGGCCCAGATTGCCGATCAGGTCAGGATGGATGGTCTGCGTGTGGATAATGAATTTCTGCTGCAGTGCATGGAGCAGTTGTGCCGGTTGGGATTTGCCAGTCAGGTGGTGTTTGACCGGGATGACACCATTCTATATGAACACCGTCAGCTTGGGGTGCATCATGATCATATGGTCTGTACCAAATGCGGTGCAATCATTGAGTTCAAGGACGATGATTTAGAAGCACTTCAGGAGAAACTGGCTGCCGAATATGGTTTTTTTATGCTCCAGCATAAAATGGAGATTTATGGCCTTTGCGGGGAGTGTATGGCGCAGCGGGATGATCTGATTCCTTTGTCCAGGGCCAGAATCGGAGAAAAGGTTGAGATCGTTAATGTGGCTGCCGGCAGAAAAATGCAGATGCGCTTTGCTTCCATGGGGCTTCGGACGGGTATTTTTGTTGAAATTATTTCCAGTGCCATGGGGGGGCAACTTGTCATTGCATCAGAATGCAACCGGCTGATTTTGTGTGCGGGAATGGCTAGTAAAATTTGGGTTCGACCCGAAAAAGGATTCGGGGGGGGATCCAATGACGGTGGAGGGGAAAGCTGCCTGCCGTTTTTCAATGAATCTGTGCCGATGAGCGCGATGGCACCGGGACAACAGGGCAGTATTGCCCGGGTGGACGGCGGACACTTTCCACGGCGGCGACTGGGAAAGATGGGGTTTCAGCCGGGCGTTCTTGTCCGGGTAATCAGTAGCAGCCAGGGATCCGATTCCATTGAGGTCATGGTTCGGGGGCATCGGGTTTTTCTGTCGGAAAAGGATGCATCGAAAATTTTTGTGGAGAACATCACGCCGTAATTTTTTTTACATCTCAAACGGGTAGAAGGCTTGTCACAATACCTTGCATGCCAAGGTGCTTTTCTGATATACCGGGTACGACATGATTTAAACTGTAGTTGATCGGAGATTTTTATGTATCGTATAAAAGAGAAAGATGTTTTTAGAATTTCAGTTTGTTGCTTTTTTATTTTTCTGTTTTCCGGCATTGCGTTGGCCTCAGAACGGCTATCGGTAATATCTTCTGTTGCCAATTTAAGAGACGGTGCGGGAAGCAAATATAATGTGTTGTGGCAGGTGGAGAAATACCATCCCTTTCTTGTGATCAATAAAAAAAAGGACTGGTTCGAGGTAAAGGATTTTGAAGGAGATACGGCCTGGCTTCATGAAAGCTTGTTGGGAAAAACGGATACGGTCATTTCAATAAAATCAAAATGCAATGTTCGCTCAAAACCGGATCAATCAAGTGACATTGTCCTCATAGTGGAACGGGGTGTCCCTTTTAAGGTGCTGGCTCGTAAAGGGGACTGGATTAACATTGAGCATGCTGACGGCGAAGTTGGTTGGATTTTTAAAAATTTGGTGTGGTAGCCCGGATACATAATTTAGATAAACAGATTATAAGGTAATATTTTAATGGCGAATCAAGGGGTATCAAACGAGCGGAAAAGAGAGCTGGCACAGATGGATCCGTTTCAGGAGGGTCTGGCCAAATCCGTTAAATGGGCTACTGCTCACAAAAAACAATTGATGGTCTCAGCGGGTGCTCTGGTTGGGGTGGTGATTGTGTTTTCTGCGATTAGGTTCAGTTTTAAACAGTCTGAAATCAAAGCATCTGAATTGGCTGCCAAAGTCTATGAAAAATATGAAGAACAATATTCCCAGGACCGGGATGCCCGGAAAGGATATGATGCCGTCAAGGATGATTTTCAAACGCTTTTTGACGAATATGCAAACACCAGTGAAGGGCACATGGCACTGATTAATTTCGGGAAGATTTGTTTTGAGGCCAAGGCATATGATCAAGCATTTGATTTGTATTCCAAAGCCCTGTCAACTGTAGGGGATAAGGCCGGTGTGAAGAACTTTTTGCTTTGTGCTTTGGGTACTGTCTGTGAGTTGAAAAATGATTTGGAACAGGGAAAATCTTATTATTTGCGCGTTGAAAACGGCACATCAAATCTTTTAAAGGATGATGCCCGGTTTGCCCTGGCGCTAATTTATGAAAAACTTAATGATACGGATGCCGGGCGTCAGATGTATGAAAAAATTGCCCAAAGTCCTGGGGATTCCATTTATAAGGACATAGCCCAGGCCCGGATTAAATAGGGCAAGAACTAAAAAAGGCTGCCTGGGCGGGGCAGCCTTTTTTAGAAAAGGAAAAAAAGATGAAAAAACTAACCGTGGTTAGTGATAATTATTAAAAGCAAATTCCTTGCCATTCAGTTTGAAAAAAGCTTATAAAATTTTTAACTTATTGAAAATATAATATATAGTTTTGTTTATTATAAAAAAGGCACATACCTAATTATGCGACTATAACATGATGGCGTTCAAAATTTTGAACCCTTAAAGTGGTATTTTCACGAAAAGAGCGCATTATCCCGAAGCAATAATCTTTTCCAGGGTTCAAAATTTTGAACCCTGGAAAAGATTATTATTTATTGTCCAGTTTTAACTCCTTGTCCAGATTGAATTTTTTTAGTTTCTGGTTTAATCCACTCTTTCCGATGCCAAGGATTTTTGCTGCCGTGGTCTGGACATTGCCGGACATCTTCATTGCCCGCAGGATCATTCTTTTTTCTACTGCGGCGAGGGTTTCGGAAAGGCCTACGCCATCAGGGATACCATCCAGTTGAAGTGTGCCGGCTTTGGGATTGCGGATTTGGGACGGAAGGTCCGAAACTGTGATTATGCTGCCCTTGGCCAGGATGATCGCCCTTTCAATGACATTTTCCAATTCCCTGACATTGCCTCTCCACTCGTAGTCACACAGCCGCTGGATTGCCTCTTTGTCAATGCCTGTGACAATCCCGGCCCTCTCCGGGCCCTGGGTGTATTTTTCAATGAAATGCTTAATAAGCAAAGGAATGTCCTCCAACCTGTCCCGCAAGGGGGGGATGTTGGCTTTGACCACATTGAGACGATAGTAGAGATCTTCCCTGAATTTTCCGTTTTTAACCTCATCTTCCAGGATTTTGTTGGTGGCGGCAATGAGTCTGAAGTCCACGGCCAGACTTACGGTCCCGCCAACGCGCTCCACAGTTCGTTCCTGGAGTACCCGTAACAGTTTTACCTGTAGCGGCATGGGTAGTTCCCCGATTTCATCGAGGAACAGCGTACCTTTATCCGCCATTTCAAACCGGCCTTTTTTTAACCCCACCGCACCGGTGAAGGCCCCTTTTTCATGTCCGAAAAGTTCACTTTCCAAAAGAGACTCGGCAAACGCCGAACAGTTCACCGCAATCAGGGGGTGATCCTTGCGCATGCTGTTGTAATGAATCGATTTGGCCACAAGCTCTTTGCCTGTGCCGCTTTCCCCTTCCACAAGCACCGAGGCACTGGTTGGGGCTACCTTTTTAATGATGTCGTACAGCGCCTGCATGGTTTTGCTTTTGCCGATGATGTTGTCAAATTGGTACCGGGACTGGATAGCATCTTTAAGAAGCGTGTTCTCCTGGACAATTTTGGACATGGACAGCGCTTTGGCGATGTGGGCAATGAGAGCTTGGTTTTCAAACGGTTTTAAAATAAAGGTGTAGGCGCCCTTGTGCATGGCTTCCACCGCCTTTTCCACACTGCCGAATGCGGTCATGATGATTACCGGAAGATCCGGTTTGATCTGTTTGGCTCTTTCCAAAAGGTCAATGCCGGACATGCCCGGCATTTTGACATCGGATAAGACCAGGTCAATGGCCTGGCTATTGAGGATATCCAGAGCCTCCATCCCGCTGGATGCGGTGAACGGGGTATACCCTTCTTCGGACAGAATCTCCCCTATAATCATTGGGTAGTGTTTTTCGTCATCCACAATCAATATATTTTCCATTATAACTCCCGGATAGTTTACTGCGCTGCGGGCAGGCGTATCTCCACCCTGGTCCCGCTGGGTTGGGCATTGGTTATGCTGATTTCCCCGTGGTGCGCCTGAATGATGTTTTTAATGATACCAAGGCCTAAACCGGTTCCCATTTCTTTGGTGGTGAAAAAGGGCGTCCAGATTTTTTTTAGCACATCTTCGTCAATGCCCGGGCCGGTGTCTGTAAAGCTGGCATGGACAAACCCGGGCTCATGCCATGTGGCAATGGTGATGCTTCCATCCGTCTGGTCCATGGCCTGAAATGCATTTAGGAAAATATTTAAAAAAGCCTGATAGAGCATGGCAGAGTCCCCAAGAATGTCCGACACCGGGAGGCTGCCCTGGTACTCCCGGATGATTTTGATATCTTTATGCTCATCTAAGGACGATAAAAAAGTGATATTTTTTTCTATGATGTCTTCCAGACAGCAGGGCCTTAAGTCTGCGATTTTAGGTTTTGCAAAATCAAGGAAATCTGTGATAATGCGGTCTAAACGCGTGGATTCTTCAACAATGATTCCCGGAATATTGCTGGATGGATCCAGTTTTGCCATTTTTTTTTCCATCAGCTGTGCAGAGCTTTTTATAATCCCTAAAGGATTGCGAATTTCGTGTGATACGCCGGCGGTCATTTCACCGATTGCGGACAGGTGCTCAGCCTGACGCAGTTTTTCTTCCAGCTTGAGCCTTTCTTCAGCCCTGCGCTCAATAATACTCTCTCCATGTTTCACCACAAACCGGAGAATAAGAAAAAGAATGCCCATGATCGTAGCACAACTGACGACAATAAGTCCCTGGAGTTTAAAGACCTGCTGATAGTCATCAGATACATCCCTGATAATTTCAATAACGCCGATAACCATCCTGTCTTTTTCCCGGGTGAGTTGGACTTCCTGCATCAACGGGGCAAAGGTAACAATTTTTGTCTCTTTGGGAAACCAGAATGTCAGCTCAATCCGGTTGCCCTGCTGAACGAGCTTGGAGGTTACCTCCTTTTTCATGGCTTTTTCATAATGAACTCCCCCGGCATTTTTTTTGCCGATCTGAGCTTTGTCCAGGCTGTAGGCAATAACATTGTCCGTTGCGTATATATTGACCATGTCAACATGGAAACTATGCAGGGTGTTTTTAACAACCGTGTCAAGAAGTTGATACTGGCTTTCTTCCCGCAACTTTATCTCTCCATGTTTGAAAACCACAGGCCAGACAAATCTTAAAAATATTTGATGGTTGAGGTTTTCCACCAGGAGTTGGTTATACTCCTTGCTTTTTTCAAGCAGTATTTTTCTTACCCAGTGGGCATTCAAAGCCGCAATGATGATGGTTGCCGTAAGCATGACAACAAGGCTTGAGACAGTGAAGGCTTTGACGAGGACAAAAGGCCGGGTGCCTGAATTGTCGGTCTCTTTCTGTTGTTTTATTTTCACATTAATTCGTCTTTTTGGATGCCTTTAATTATAAAAAAAAAAGTCATGTTTTTGGGGTTTTAACTTTGGCAAGCACCTTTTTTATTTGCTATTCAATCAGTTAAATAGTTTTATTCTGCTTGACTTTACGCCCATTTCGTATCAAATATATAGTCATATAAGTTTAGGATATCAATAACTATTATTTGCATTCTTCATATCAAGCCCATTGCGACAGTCATAGTTGGGGATAGATGCGTATGATGTTTGGAAAAAAAGATCATCTTGTAGGCCTAGATATTGGAGCTGCTTTCGCCAAAGTGGCCGAACTGAAGACAACCAAGAAAGGCAGACGGCTTCATAAATTCGGCATCGCAAAGATCCCCGAAGGCATGATTCAGGAAGGCCGGATTGCCGATACGGAGGGGTTGGCTGAAATTATTCGCTCCTTGTTTAAGTCGCAGAATATCAAGGAAAAAAATGTGGCGATTTCCACCGGCGGCCATTCGGTTGTTATCAAGACCATCAGCACATCAAAGGTGCCTGACGAGGAACTGCATAGAAATATTCGGGCAGAGGCCGAGCAATATATTCCTTATGATATAGATGATGTTAATATCGATTACCAGATTTTGGGTGACAGCGAATACTCTTCTGAACAGATGAATGTGCTTCTTGTCGCGGTAAGACAGGATCTGGTCGATGAATATGTTGAGCTGATTCATATGGCAGGCCTTAATCCAGTTATTATTGACGTAGATACGTTTGCCCTTCAAAATGTTTATGAAACGCTTCCTGATGTAGATCATGAGCGAATAACCCTGCTGCTTGATGTGGGGGCTTCCAAAACAAGTGTGAATATCCTTCAGAATAACAATTCCATGATGATGCGGGACATGACCAACGGATGTTACCAGCTTGTTTCTGTTGTCAGTGAGCGACTTGAGATTGACCGGGAAAAAGCCTTGCAGATCATCATGGGCGAGGTTGATTATCCGGAATCTGGACAGTCGTTGGACGACCTGTATGAAATAGTTGTCGACAACTGGTGTTCAGATATCTGCGAGGTGGTTCATACCTTTGAGTCCGGTCCCGGCAATGACGGGATTGAAATGATTGTTATCAGCGGCGGGGGGGGGTTCATAGATCTGCTGGCTGAGAAATTGACTGCGGCGCTCAAAGTAACTGTCTCAAAGATTAATCCCTTTGCCGGACTGGTCAGTGATTCAAAAGAACTCGGTGAACTGGAAGCGTACCAGCTTCTGTCCCCCATCGCACTGGGGCTTGCCATGAGACGGGTGAATGACAAATGATACGAATCAATCTGTTGCCGTTCAGGCTTGCCAGGAAAAAGGAAAACATCCGCCGTCAGGTTTCCGTATTTTTCCTTTCCCTTATTTTTATTTTTCTCGCATTGGGTTGGGCGCTCTCTATGTTAAACAATAAAATCAGCCTGATTCAGAATGAGGCTGCCCAGGTAAGGGCTGAAAGCCTCATGTATAAGAAAAAAGCGGATAAGGTCACCCAGATTAAGAAAAATCTGGCGATTCTGGAGGAGAAACTGGCCATCGTTGAAAATTTGAAAAAAAGAAAAAATGAGCAGCAGATATTGTTGGAGGAGTTGGCGCAACGGCTTGTAGAAACAAAAATGTGGTTGCTCAGTGTGGCTGCAGATGCCCAGACCGTTTCTTTAAAAGGGATTGCCTTTGATAACCCGACCATTGCCGCATTCATGAGAAATCTTGAAAGTTCTCAATTGATTGGAACTGTAGATTTAAAGCTGTCAAAAACAAAGGAGTTTAATAATAATCTCCGGTTAAAAGAATTTGAGATATCCTGCACAAAGAGACTGTCCGAACCGGCACCCGACGAGACGGATAAGGGTGGAAAGTCTACAAAAAGGGAAAAATAATGGCAGGGAAAACGAAACAGAGCACTGAAAAAAAAAGTGGGAAGATAGACGTCCTGTTTGAAAAAATAGGTGAGTTGACAAAAATCCAGCGTCTGCTTATTTGTCTGGGCACAGTGGGCTTAATTTGTGGCGGGTTTTATTTTCTGCTGCTTGGCCCAAAGCTTGATACACTTACGGCAGCCAGGCAAGATCTGGAAAGTCAGAGAACTCTTTTGTCAACGTACAAGGCTAAAGCCGCAGCCCTTGAAAAGGTGGAAGCTCAGATGGCCCAAGCCCAGGAACAGTTCAACATTGCCATGACCGCTCTGCCGGATAAAAGAGAACTGCCTTCTTTGCTGGATGAAATATCCAAGGCAGGAAGGGATGCCGGGCTTGAAGTCCAGTTATTTGCGCCCCAGAACATGGTGGAGAATGCGTCCTATATAGAAATCCCTTTGTCCATGACGGTGGCGGGGCGTTACCACCAGATGGCCGAATTTTTTTATCGGGTTGCAGGGTTCAACCGTATTGTCAATATGTCGACCATCAATATGAATCGGATGTCCGGAAAAGAGGTAGCGGACAGAAATACAATTCAGATGCAATGCGTTGCCCTGACCTACATGTTTGTTGAACCCAAGGAAGATGAGGGTACGGGTGACAAAGGCAAGAAGAAACACACAAAGAGGTAGAAGGCGCCGGATATGGAAAAATTAGTTAAAATATTTTGCGTGGCCGGTTTGGGTGTCTCATTACTGTTTGTATCAGCCTGCAATGAGGAGCAGGCCCCTGCGCCAAAACAGACAAGACAGCCCCAGGAGGTTTCCAAACCTATTTTTAAATCAAATCCGCCGGTAGCGCTAACGCCTGGCCCCGGGGATACCGGGAAAAAACAGGCACTGATCTCTGAGTTGAAACCAGTGCAGGATCCAGTCAAAGAGAGCCAGGCCGGTGGTGATATTGATGGTGCAGGCAGCTTACAAAAAGCCGGTATTTCTATACCCATGGAAAAATATGACAGCAAGGATCGGGTGGATCCCTTTATTCCTTTGATTGCTGAGAAAAATGAGGTTGTCGGGTCAGCTTCATCCGGGGATTCAAAGCTCGAAAGCGAAAGAATATTGACCCCCCTGGAAAAATTGGAATTAAGCCAGGTTAAGCTGGTGGCGGTTGTTGAAATGCAGGACAGGGCCATTGCTATGGTGGAGGAAGCCGGCGGTAAAGGGTATGAGGTCTCCATTGGTACTTATATCGGTCCCAATGGCGGGAGGGTTACATCCATTACCAGCACAGGCATTAAGATTGAAGAAACAGTAAAAGATTATCAAGGAAAAAGCCTTAAGCGTTATGAGGAGATTAAATTTCATAAAAGCGAGGATGGGGAAGAAGATGATTCTTAATTATCGGTCTGCACTCAGACATTATGTGACAGGTCTTATCGTGTCGGTTCTGATGCTTTCCTTTACGGCAGGGTGCGTAACCCAGAAAACCGCAGTAGAGGCAAGTACAGCTAAGGTTGAGGAGAGTCCGATTTCCCATGACGATTCTGCGTCTTTACCCAAAACCGTTAACAAAATATGGGTCAACCCCAAAGCAGATGCGTTTGAGGTATGGATACAGGCTTCCGGGCCTTTGAATGATTATACTTCCATTAAGCAGTCTTTCCCCTTTGCCGTGAGCGTCTATTTGTCCAATGTCCATCTTGCCCGGGGGCTGGTGGATGCCGGATACTTTTCCGACTCCCGTGTCAGCGATATAACGGTCGGTTTTATTGATAAGGCCCAAACAACAGTCAAGGTGGATATCCTGCTTAAAGCGGACCTGCCGTACATTGTGGAGGAAAAACCGGACCGTTTGGGTATCATTATCAAGGGCAGTCAGGCCCTTTCCGAACAGTCGGCAAAGGCCGGCTTTATTTCAGATGAATCCGGACAGGGATGGAAAGATGTTGTGGAACCATCCAAAGATGTTTTGATTCCTGGAACAGCCCATCTGACCCATATTGAATTTGACAGCAATAATCTTGGCGAATCTGATGTTCAGATTCTAACGGATCATCCGGTTCGATACGAAACCGTTCAGAATCGCAATGATTCCCTCGGACTGATATTGTATAATACAACGGTGCCCCTCCACCATCAGCGGCCTCTTTTAAGCCGGTATTTCAATTCTGCCGTGGAACAGGTTATGCCCAGGCCAAACCCTGCAAATCCTAATGATACGCTGGTGGATATCAAGATCAGGGAAAAAGTGCCGTTCCAAGTGGTTCAAACCACTAAGGGCATTCATGTGATCTTTCAAGCCCCCAACGTCTCTCCGCCTGAATTTGATCAAGTCAAAGTCAGTTCGGACGCCGGCAAAAAGACCCCTCCCGGATTAAAAAAATATGATCAGGGGGAATCAACGACCCAGGCAAAGAGGCCTTCCCCGGACCAGGATCCTTTGTTAAATCCTTCCTCGGTCCGGTATACCGGTGAAAAAATTAAACTGGACTTTTATGAAACAGATATTAAAAATGTTTTCAGGATATTAAAAAGTGTAGCCGGCGTGAATTTTGCCATTGACAGGGATGTGCAGGGTAAGGTGACACTGACTCTTCAGGATCCGGTACCCTGGGACCAGATTCTTGATCTTATTCTGAAAATGAATAATCTTGGTAAAAAGATGGAGGGCAATGTCATCCGTATTGCCACCACAGAAACCCTTGCCAGGGAGGAAACTCAACGCCAGGAAGCCATTGCGGCCCGGCAGAAATCCGAAGAACAGAAAAAGGCCCTGGAGCCCCTTGTCACCGAATATATTCCTGTCAATTATTCAGATGCAAAGAAGGATATTGAACCCCATATATCCAAGATTCTGACCCCGAATCGGGGCAAGATTTCAGTGGATGCCCGTACTAATCAGATGATTATTACCGATACCCAGGCTAAAATCGATAAGGCCTTTGAGCTGATCAACCGCTTGGATAAGGTGACGCCCCAGATCATGATTGAGGCCAAGGTGGTTGAGGTAAACAAGGATTTTTCAAGAAGCTTCGGAATCAACTGGAACCTGTCCAATGCGTCTGATACAACATCGGGGTTTGTTGATGATTTCTCTGTGTCTGTTAATACATCAGGTGTTTCAGGGGATTTTTCCTTTTTCGGACTGTTCGGGTCTTCTGTCAGTGCGCTGAATGCAAAGCTTGAAGCCTCTGAAGCACAGGGAGACGTCAGGATCGTATCCTCCCCAAGAATTCTGACCCTCGACAACAAAGAGGCCATGATCTCGCAGGGCCTGGAATATGCTTATCTTGAGCGTGATGATACCGGCGGATCTTCTGTGGCGTTTAAACAGGTTAATCTGGAGTTGAAAGTAACGCCCCAAGTTACGCCGGACAACAGAATCAACATGACCGTGCACTTGACCAAAAATGACGTTGCCAGCATCAGTTCCGATGGTGTACCGACCTTGGCAACAAATGAGGCGAAAACGGAGCTTCTGGTCAATAACAACGATACGGTTGTTATCGGCGGAGTTATCAAAAGTATCCAGAGCCAGGACACAGATGGTGTCCCTTTTCTGACCAACCTTCCGGGGTTAGGCTATCTTTTTGGTTCAAAAGCCAAGGCTGACGATCGAAATGAGCTGCTTATTTTCCTGACGCCTTCCATTATCCAACTTGAGCAGAAAAGGCATATTATTCAATAGCATTTACTGCTTCCTACTGCAGTTCGAACAGACGCTGTTCTGCCTTGTGGTAAAGACTGGAATTTTTAGGGGCCAACTGCATCACCACCTGCCAGGCTTTGATGGCCTGGCCAGTCCGGTCGCAGGCTTCATATGCCTGGGCAAGGTCTGCATGGAATATGACGGTGTCCGGGGATCTTTTTATATTTTTATCCAAGTATGCGATGGCCCTGTCTGTCTGGCCGGTTCGGATATAGAGCTGGGCAAGGCCATGGATGGCCTGGATAAATCCGGGCATTTCCCTTAATGCTTTAAGGAAATATTTTTGGGCTATGGGGTAATTATTCTGTTCCAACTGGGCCCGTCCGATATTGGCCAACGGGTAATGGGGGGTGGGGTAGGTCATATCTTCAAGGACTTTGTTGAATGTATTTATGGCAATATCCCATTTTTTCTCCCGAAGGTAAGCGACACCAAGATTGTTCAGGGCCTCGGTGTAATCGGGCTTGAGGGCCAGGGCTTTGTTGAAGACCTGAATCGCCAGATCATCTCTTTCTTTTCCCATGTAGGCCAATCCCAGGCTGTTTTGAATATATGGGTCGTCAGGAGCCAATTTTTCTGCTTCAAGCAGTTTGCTTAATGCCGCCGTATAGTTCCCCTGGGCCTGGAATACATCGCCTTCCTTTTTGATGGCCTGGGCGATTTTATTTTGTTTTTGGGTCTGTACCGTTGAGGTGCAGGATGCCATGACAGAACAGATACAAATCAGGATAAACAGTTTTGTTTTCATCGGGCCGACTCCTTATTCAGCATAATCACATCAATTTTTTCGTTTTCCAGAAAGTTTGTAGCTCTTTTGAAAAGGGGTATCCTGGTGAAAAAGAGCTTTTCCAGGCCTTTTTCAATGTAAACACCTGGGATATTATATACTTTCAGGTCTGTATTAAACGATGGGTCTTTCCACACCTGATACCCAAGTTGGGAAAAAAGGCGGGTACAGATATCTTCAAACGTGAGATCCGAAGGTAGGTCAACGATCTGGTTTCCTTGGCTTTTTAAGACGTCAAGTGCTTTACCGTAAACCCTTCCCGAATTGATTAAAATATTAGACGCGTGCTTATGGGTGATCCTGCCTAAAGAGACCGTCATCTGTACTTTGTTGACGGATAGGGGGAAATAGACCCGGGGCTCATAGGAATAAGATGTGGCGGCGATAAGAAGCCGAATCAACGATTCATGGGATCTGGGCACATCCTTCATGGTCTGTGTGTTGAGCAGCATCTTGGTATTGAGGACTTCACTGTATTTTTTAAATTGCAGATTTTTCCAATAGCCTTTCATAGCAGCAACAAGGTCTGGATCCATGGACGCTTCAGTGGCATCTGGCCCAAGCAGCACGGTTTTTTTTTCGGTATCGTCACTGATGACGGGTGTTATTGACAAATCGATGCATTGAGGGTTGCCGCTTTGGCTGTCGGACGGGAAAAACAGTTTTCCCTGATGCATGAGGTGACCCTGGATAAGCCGGGTATAGCGTTTTAGATCTGTCAACTGCGCCATGGACAGAGGCTTGGGTGAATGGGTGGCTGTTCGTTTCTCTTCGGAAATGTTGGTGGCAACGTTATTTGCGAGCGGTGCAACATCTTTTCCCATGGCAATGAAATCGGTAAACCAGGGCTGGGAAAGAATTGAAGGGTCAGGGATTGCGATGGTTGTCCCCTGATAGATACGGTTGATATCCGTTATGTTTGGATTGAGGTGAAGCACGATTTTTTCCCCCGTCCTGGATAGATGGCCCATGGATGTTAAAAATTCTTCGGAAAGCAGTTCTGATATGGTCTCCCCGGCTTTGACCTCGTGTTCATGGATGTGCCGGGATAGGGTGGCAGAATTAATCTCTGTAGAGAACTCCAGCACCGGTACCGCCACCATGCCGTTGCTCTCGTGTTTGTAAGCATTTTTATCCACCTGTTTAAGGGGAATCAGAATCTGGCTGCCGGGGGAAATGGCATCAATATTGCTTATTTGCGGATTGATGCTTTTAAATATTTTTAAAAACAGCGGGAAATCTGACGCGGATATTTCTCCTTTCTGGCGAAAAATTTTATACAGCCATTCATCTTGCCCGACCAGATAAGGCTCGCACAGGTAACCCCGATCTTCGTAAGTGAATAGAGAATATTTTTTAATACTGGTTTTCACCCCCGTTGCTGAGAAAGCGGCGCAAGGGGTGAAAAAAAACAGTATGGCCGGGATAACAATACCTCTGATTATGATGTCCCGGGGGAAAGACATAGATCAAAGCCCTAAACGGGTGGCGATTTTTTCTGACACATCCTTTACGAATTTTTGGAATTGTGATGGACCAAGGGGTTTTTCCTGGGACGGAATCAATTCGGGATCATCGGGTGAAATAAAATCCGGTAAATTGATAAACCGGCTGTCAGATGAAATACCGTAAGCTTCAGCCAGTTCGCCCTTAAAATAGAGGTCCTGGAATCCGGAAAATTTAATGGCATGTGCCGTGGCATCCAGAATCACCGTTTCGCTCTCATCCACGAGATCCAATGCCTTTGCCTGGACCATCCCTGCAAGACATTCGCCTCCCTGGGTGCAGGTGATATGCCCGTTTTGGTTGGCTGTGAGCTGCCAGTCCATGATCTGCTGTTCTTTTACCTGGACCACAAAAACATTTCTGTGGCCGCTGGCTGCATCATACTCCCTGGCGATCTGGATCACCCTTGGCATGGATACGGGGTTGCCGATCATGGCTGCCTGGGCAACACTCGGCTGGGTCTGGACAGGGATAAATTTACGTTTGCCCTCATCCGGTTCAAGGTAGTATCTGTATACCGGGTCAGCATGTTCGGACTGAACCCCAATGATTTTGGGAAGTTTATTGATGATGCCGGCATTGTAAAATTTTAAGAAACCGTTCATAACCGCTGAAATATTTCCGGCATTGCCAATGGGCACCATGACCACTTTTTTATCCATATCCCAGTCAAAATCCTGCGCGATTTCATAGGAATAGGACTCCTGTCCCAGTATCCGCCAAGCGTTTTTGGAATTGAGCAGTGCCACCGGATAGTTTGAGGAGAGATGCTCCACAACTTTCATGCAGTCGTCAAAAACCCCCGGGATTTCAAAGACCCTGGCACCGCTTCCCAATGGCTGGGCCAGCTGGGCGGAGGTGACCTTTTTATGGGGCAGAAGTACGGCTGATTTTACTTTAGATCCCAGGTAGGAGGCATAAAGGGCTGCCGATGCCGAGGTATCGCCGGTGGAGGCGCATATCGAGATGACCTCGGAGACAAATCCCCGGTCAATAAGATATTTTATGCTGGACAGGGCGGAGGCCATGCCCCTGTCTTTAAATGAGGCTGAAGGGTTCTGGCCGTCGTTTTTGTAATAGAACTTTAACCCGGTTTTTTCCTGGAGCGCGGTGTTGGCCTCCACCAGCGGCGTGTGTCCTTCACCCAGATAGATGATCGATTCAAGGGGGATGCTGGGGCCTATGAATTCGTGGTACCGGTAAATCCCTTTAAGGGCCGGGATCTTAAGCATCTTGCGGTAATCAAATATTCTCTGCCAGGTTTCGCCTGAAATGGCGTTGAGCTGGTCTTTGTTCCGGTCATGAATCAGCAATACCTCGTTGCATGCCGGGCACACGTATAAAAGTTCTTCAATGCCGTATTCGGCACCGCAGCCAAGACATTTATAGTATAGTTCCCCCTTGGGGGAGGGGATGATGTGTGGTCTGATATCCTCAGGAAACAGATTAAGATTCGTATTCAATGATTTCTAACCCTCCCATATACGGTACCAGTGCTTTGGGCACTTTGACGGTTCCGTCTTTCATTTGATAGTTTTCAAGAATTGCTGCAAAGGTCCTGCCCACGGCCAGCCCGGACCCGTTCAGTGTGTGGCAGAATTCAGGCTTTTTGGCGTTTTCCCGTCTGAACCGGATGTTTGCCCGCCTGGCCTGGAAATCAAGGCAGTTTGAACATGAGGATATCTCTCTGTATTTATCCTGGCCGGGCATCCACACTTCAAGGTCATAGGTTTTTGCGGCGGAAAATCCCAAGTCCCCGGTGCACAAGGTGACCACCTGGTATGGCAGTTCCAGGCGTTGGAGAATGTCTTCGGCGTTGGCCAGCAATGATTCAAGCTCATCAAAAGAGCTTTCCGGAGAGGTGATTTTTACCATTTCCACTTTGTTGAACTGGTGTTGGCGGATCAGTCCTTTGGTGTCTTTGCCGTAGGAGCCTGCTTCGGACCTGAAACAGGGGGTAAATGCCGTAAATTTCAGGGGCAGCTTGGATTCATCCAGGATTTCTCCGGCCGGGATGTTGGTCATGGGCACTTCTGATGTGGGAATAAGGTAGTAATCCCAGCCCTCAAGCTTAAATAGTTCTTCCTCAAATTTAGGCAGCTGGCCCGTTCCGGTCATGGTTTCCCTGTTTACGATAAACGGCGGTAAAACTTCCTTATACCCGTGCTCCGTGATGTGAATATCCAGCATAAAATTGATTAATGCTCTTTCCAGGCGCGCGCCTGCGCCGATGTACAAAGGAAATCTGGAACCGGCAAGTTTTGCTGCACATCCAAGATTGAGAATGCCTAAGGCTTCGGCAATATCCGCATGGTCCTTGATCTCAAAATCAAATGACGGTGGGGAACCCCAGGTCTTTTCAAGCCGGTTTTCAGTGTCATCCTTTCCCATGGGCACATCTTCATGGGGCAGATTGGGAATATTAATAAGGAACGACTTGATCCAGGCGTCCAGTTCATTGAGTGTTTTGTCCATTTCCTTAATTTGCTCAGAAACGCCTTTCATCTTATTTATGCTTGGCTGGGCGTCCTGGCCGGATTTCTTCATTTTGGCAATTTCATCAGAAACAGTATTTCTTAGGTGCCGTAACTCTTCAATATCAACTAAAAGGGATTTTCTTTTTTCCTCATTTTCAAGAAATGGGGAAAAATCAATGTTTGCTCGGCGTTTTTTCATGCCCTGGACAACAGTATCCAGGTCATTTTTAATCAATTTTATATCAAGCATTTTTGATTTTTGTCCTGCATGATTATAGGGTTGACGGGTGGCTGATTATAATATTTTTACAATTATATTCAGATAACACGGGCCATGTAAACAGTCAACGGATTATTGCCGGTTGACAATTGTCCGACAGTGTATAATATTTCGCAAAAAATTATTGTACAATAATCTAAGGAATACGATTATGGATGAAGCTAAAAGCGGTAAAAACAGTGTGTTGAGCCAGGTTGCCGAACGTATGAACGCCCTGTCCCCGGAACAGATTGAAGAGAAATATAATATCATTGAAAATAAATTGTTCGAATTTGCAAACTTTTTAGAAGCCCATCAGGTGTTCCTGTACCCGCCCGGAAGTAAGGAAATTCCTACGGAAAAGATTATTCGAAAAGCTATGGAAATTCAGAAAAGTATTATTCTACCGGTATTTACAGATGTTAAAAATACTTTCCTTTTGTATAAGATCAGTCATTTTGATAAAGATTTGGTGACCAACGCCCATGACATGCTTGAGCCCAATCCCGAGCGGTGCAAGAAAATAGCCCTGGATGATGTCGATATTGCCATTATCCCGGGTCTGGCCTTTGATGACAAGGGCGGACGCATGGGATTCGGAAACAATTACTATTCAAAGCTGATCACAAAATTGCCTGAAACCTGCCGTAAGGTAGCCTTGGCTTATGAAGAGCAGATTGTTGATCAGATTCAGATGGAGTCAAGAAAATATACGGTGGACATCATCATTACCGATGCCCGGGTAATCTATAAGATTTAAACATTACCAAGCGCACGCCTGAATGCCTTCAAGTCTTCGGTTTTTCCCATGACAATCAGTGTGTCCCAGGGGTGGATAATGGTTTCAAAACTGGGGGCAAACACCATGTGGCCTGACTTCTCTTTGAGTGCAATAATGATCAGGTTGTAGTCCTGCCGAATACCGGAATCCTTAAGCTGTTTTCCTGCATAATTTGATGTTTCCGGTACAAAGGCTTCTTCAAGCTGGATGGCATCGCTTTCCCGGGACAGTGCCGTGTTCAGAAAATTGGAAACCGTAGGGCGCAACAGCTTCAGCCCCATGGAAATCCCACCGGTATCATAGGGGCATTCCACCTGGTTGGCGCCCGCCACATAGAGTTTTTTTATCACCATGGTGCTTATTGCCCGGGCCATAATATAGATGTCTGGATTGAGTTGTCTGGCTGTGAGTACCAGGAACACATTTGCCGCATCCGTTCCAAGAAGCGCCACCAGTGCCTTTGCATGTTTGATTCCGGCTTTTTCCAGAATTTCCTCATTCCCGGCATCTCCGATGATATAGTGAATTTTATCCTTTTCGAGGAGATCTTTGAGTTCTTCACTTTGTTCGACCACAACAATGTCTATGGTCTCTTCGGCTACGAAGTTGCACAGAATTCTGCCGATTCGACCGTATCCGCAGACAATGTAATGATTTTTCATTTTTTTTATTTTGCTGTTCAAACGTTGCCTCCCCAGCATGCTTTTAATTTCACCGTCCACAACCGAAGTGATAAAAACACCGCCCATATAGAGAAAGTACCCTACGCCTGTAAATATCAGAAAAATGGTGAACAATCGTCCGCCGTTGGACAGATCGTGGACTTCAAGAAAACCCACCGTACTCAGGGTGATGGCCGTCATATATGCGGAATCAAGGACCCCCCAGCCTTCAACGGCCATGTATCCGCCCGTGCCGATGCAAAAAAATAGGACCGCGATAAACACGGTTATTACCATTTTAGAAGTTTTATCCATGGCTTACTATTACTTTCACTGGCGCCCAAATGCAAGGGAAAGATGAAGGCCGGATAATTACCATAACGGCTTTTATTACAGGCTTTAAACCCGTTTTCTAATGCTTGACGGCCTCGGCGGTTGCTGATATTAAAAGACCATGACTGACGAACCTACAAAGTTTTCGCGTTGGCGCAGGGATATGGTGGAAAAACAGATTATTGCCAGGGGGGTAAGTGATCCTTTGGTGATCCAGGCCATGACCCAGGTGCCCCGCCATCTTTTTGTCAGTGAGGCCCTGGTTGACAGTGCCTATGGGGATTTCCCACTTCCCATCGGTGAGGGACAGACCATTTCCCAGCCTTTTATTATCGCTGAAATGACCCAGAGTCTGACCTTGACGGGCCAGGAGCGTGTCCTTGAGATCGGTACGGGCTCCGGTTACCAGGCTGCCGTGCTGTCCCGTATTGTTTACAGGGTGTATACCATTGAACGGAACAATGCTCTTTATCTGCGGACTCGGAAACTGTTTGACCGTCTGAAATACCATAATATCGTAACCCGCTACTCCGACGGTACCACGGGCTGGAAAGCCGAAAGCCCCTTTGACGCCATCATTGTCACGGCCGGAGGGAATCGGATACCCGAACCTTTAGTGAATCAGCTTATAGATGGGGGGCGCCTGGTTATTCCCGTGGGGGGACTGCATTCCCAGGAACTTTTACGTATTGAAAAGACCAGCACGGGTATTAAGACGGTCAATTTAGGTGGTTGCCGTTTTGTCAAGCTTATCGGTGAACACGGCTGGCCTGCTTAATACACCCTAAATATTGAGGTAAAATTTGATGTCCTTTTCTTCTTCTGCTCCGTCGGCAACCATAAAAGAGTTGCTCATGGGGTTCTGTTTAGGCGTTGCCAATATTATTCCGGGGGTTTCCGGCGGGACCTTTTTGCTGGTTTTCGGAATATATGAGCGGGTATTTTTAATTTTAAATCAGATTAATAAAAACATTGTCCTGAAATGCCTTAAACTTGTCTTTTCGTGTTTCATGCACCCGGTCCAGGGCGTTAAAAATTTTTATGCATTTTTTAAAGAAAACGGTTTCTTTTTCCTGTTTAAACTTGCGGCTGGGACCGCCGTTGCCATTCTTGCCTTCTCCAGTCTGATGAAATATCTTTTGCTCCACCATTTTTGTGTAACCTATTCATTTTTTTTCGGGTTGATCCTGGTTTCTATCATCATTCCGGTAAAGATGCTTAAGCGTTTTGATGCCCGGGCCGTGCTTTGCCTTCTGGCCGGGGTCGGCATCACTGTGTGGGTATCCGCCATGGTCAATCCCTACGATAAAATTAAGATGAAGTCTGATTATCTTTCCCGAATCTTCCAGGTTCAGGGCGCCTCTGCTGCGGGACTGGATGCTTCTATGCCTGAATCGGGAAAAATTGCTTCAACGGTCCAAGGTTATTCACCTGAGGATTATCTGTATATTGCATTTTGCGGTGCTATTGCCATTTCAGCCACTATACTGCCGGGTGTCAGCGGTTCTTTGGTATTGATTTTAATGGGAACCTATTTTGATGTTATTTCGGCTATTTCTGAATTAAAGTCCTTTCATTGGGAGACATTTGTCTTTCTGGGAATATTCGGCCTGGGGGTTATCTTCGGCGGCCTTATGTTTGCCCGGCTGGTCAGTTTTGTCCTTTATCGTTGCTATAATGCCACCATGGCCTTTTTAGGCGGGCTGATGGTAGGCTCCCTTTATGCTTTGTGGCCCTTTAAAGAGACTGTGTTGATGGCGCAGCAGTATGTGAAACAGGCAGGGGAAATCATCTGCCTTGACAATGTGGCAGTCCAGACCAATATTAATGTTCTTCCAACCAAAGATGATCCGGTGATCGCAGCATTTGTTTTTTTTGTGCTTGGCGGCATTATCATGATGCTTTTTGTCAGAAAAGAGGCCGTATAACTAGGTCGGTGGGCAAATCATCCTTATGAAAATTCCATCCATTGTCCTGGAAAATTGATCCATGATGACCCATGATGATTTTTTAAAAATAGAAAAACAGTTTTATGCGTATACCAGACCTTTTGTCGACAGGGCTGAAGACGCTTATCCATTTGTACTCAAACAGGAACACACTGCCCGGGTCTGCAAGGCCATGAAAATGCTTTGCGCATCACTTGATCTTGACGGGCCGAAAACGGCCCGTGCTTGTGCTGCCGCCATGGTTCATGATATGGGCAGATTCCCCCAGTTTGCCGTCTTTCACACCTATGCGGATGCCCGTTCCAAAAACCATGCAGCATTAGGGTGCCGGGAAATAGTCCGAAGCAACATTCTTTCCCATTTGTCCGTTACAGACAGACAGTTGATTTTGCGGGCAGTGGCCCTGCATAACCGCCCCCGTCTTTCCGGAAAGCTCGGGAGCGATTTAAGTCTTCTGGCCCGTCTGCTCAGGGATGCGGACAAAATGGATATTTATAAAGTAATGAAAGACCATTATCTGAATTCGGATTCAAGTCACGGTTTTATTACCTATGATTTGCACGATGACGGCAAAATACCGACAGCAGCTGCCCAACTCCTTCTTGAAACCCGGCAGAACGATTTAAGCTGTGTAAATACCCTCAATGCCATGAGGGTGTTTCAGGCCGGAATGGTTTATGATCTAAATTTCTCCGCTGCAGCTGCCGCTATCCTGGATATGGAAGTCATTCCTGTCCTGTTGGGCGGTATTCCTCCATCAGATCTCATTATCCGGCTGGAGCAGACTCTTTTGGATCATCTGAAATCTCTTGCCACACAAAAGTAATGGCTATCCGCTAAGCACACCGGTTAACTCCTTTTGGCTGAACCGGTAGACGGAATTACAGTGATGGCATCGAAGCTCCAATGGAAAGGGACCGTTTGCCAGGATATCAGCACACTCTTCTTTGGGTAGGTTCTTTAGGTAATCGCCCATCCGTTCCTTTGTGCACGGGCAGTAAAATTCTACTCGGGAACTGCCCAGAAACCGCGGTGACAGATCGGCAAAGCCGGTCTCAATAATGGATTCCGGTGTTTGATTCTGGGCAAAGCAATTGCCTAAAGCATTGATATTTCGGATCAGGTTTTCGGACCGGGCAACGTTGTCTGGTTGCGCACCCGGCAGTGCCTGGAGAAATATACCGCCTGCACCCGTAACGTTTTCATTTTCATCAAAAGCCACGCTCAGGATGAAGCCGGAAGGAGTCTGTTCCGAGGTCAGAAAGTATTCAGCCAGATCTTCGGCAATGGCGCCGTGAACCAGGGCAATATGGCCGGTATAGGGTCGGTTTGTATCCTCTATGTACCGGGATACCGACAAAAAACCTGCCCCGTAAAGGGTGGACAGCCATTTTATTTTTTCCGGATTTTCTATTTCAATGGGGTTGGCTTTTAAATATCCGCGGATCTCTCCAAGAGCGTTGGCCTCCACATCAAGGCCCTTTATGGGACCGGAGCATTGGATCTTCATTGCAACCCGGTCCCGGCCTTTCAGGGGTGCGCTCATCAGGGCCGCGGCAATGTAAGCCTGACCCAGAACCAGGGTTTCCAAAGGACCCAGATCATGATTGGCCTGCATCTCTTTGACCATCCGGGTTGCATGTACCACCACCCCTTTGATCTGGTCATCCGCCATTAAAAACCGGTACAGCCGCTCTTTGGCCGAGGCCTGGAACTGGGCTTTTACATCATGCTCAAATATATCTTTTTTTATCATCTTCTAATTCCCCAAAGTAATCATGCCGTGTTATTATAAGACCTGATTGGTAAATGTAAACCATTAGGCTTTACATGGGATTTGAATCCCCGTATGATAATCTTTACACGTTCTGTAATAAAAACTGTCCGGTCCAGAGAATATTATGAGAAAATTGTCAGGTGTTATAGGCATTATTGTTGTGTTGGTATTTCCCGGTATGATCATGGCTCAGGCCGGTCTAACCATTGCTTATCCTGATTTTTACCCCTTTTTTACCCGGAAAGATAACGGCGAAATGGCCGGTTTCTTTTACGAAATTATTTCAGAGGCTCTGGATAAGCGCATGGGCGTCACCGTACACTGGCGGCAGATGCCCTGGAAGCGATGCCAGGAGGAGGTACGAGCCGGCAGATACGATGCAATGATAACCGTTCCCACGCCGGAACGATCTACCTATTGCCTGACCCATCAAGATCCTTTGTATCTTAAAAAAATGGTCCTGTTCACCTATGCGGGACATCCGGATCTGGACCGGATCCGGACCATCGAATCTGTCCGGGATATCAAGGCTATGGGATACAGCGTGGTAACCTACAGCGGCAACGGGTGGCATGATGAACACATCTCAAGCCTGGGTATTCCCTCCTGGGAAACCAGCGAAGTCCACAATGTCTGGAAAATGCTGGCCGCCGGAAGGGGGGATTTGGCAATTGAATGGCCGGCGGGAGCCCGGCTGGGCATGGAAAAAGCCGGGGTGAGGGACAAAATTATTGACACCGGGATTGCTCTTCAATCAATGCCCTTTCATCTCATGATCCATAATGGGTCGGGGTATACTCCTATCCTTAACCAGTTTAACCGGACCATAAACGATATGGCCGGTGACGGCACAATGACAGGTATACTTGGGGTCTACGGCATAACCTCATTCTGATTTTGAATTGATAGCGTTCCATTCAGCTGGGACTGAACCCAATTTTACAAACAACTAAAATCAAAAGAAAAAAAATTAGTTACTCAGAAGTGAAAATATGGCGCGTTTGATTGAAGATCATATCCGGCTGGTATTTGTGCTGCTGCTGGCTTTATTTACTGCGGGGTTTTTATTGTTTTTCACCTGGTATCAGGATATTGTTTTTAAACATGCACAAGAGCGGCTCAGGCAAGATGCCCTTGTCATTGCAGAGTCCCTGTGGCGGTACGAGACGCCCCCATTTGCTTATCTGATACTGTCTGCCCGATCCAACACCTATAGGACGGTGCAGGTTATTGACGATTCACAAAAAGAATATGCCGCGGTTAAGGGCCAGGCACCTTCGTTTACGGAACGTATGATGGCCCGGGCGGGGCTGCTGCCGGTGGTTGAGCTGGAAGAACCGGTCAGGTACCAGAATCGGACCATCGGCACCATAGAAGTGGACTGGCAGAACCGGGCCGCCTTTATCTATTTTTATGTGATCATATGCCAGGTACTGCTCTTTGCCGGACTCTGGTTTTTTTTAAATCTGTATATCGCAAAGAAAACCCTGGAAGAGCGGGTTAAAGAACGTACGGCAGATCTCAGGGTGAGCCGGGCACGGCTCCAGTCCATACTGGATTCCATGCCTTCGGTGCTTATCGGTGTGGACCCGGCAGGGAATATCACCCTATGGAACAACAGGGCGGAACAGGTCTCGGGATTTCTTACAGAAGAGGCCCTGGATCGCCCCCTGGAAAAGGTCTATCCCCGTTTGGCCCCCAGGATGGACCAGGTAAGGGAGGCCATTGCCACCCGCAGGGAGAGAGTGAGTAAGAAACAGGCCCGGATGCAGGACAATTTGGTCTGTTATGAGGATATCACCGTATTCCCCCTGGTGGCCAACGGGGTCGAGGGGGCGGTGATCCGTGTGGACGATATCACTGATCAGGTCAGGATGGAAGAGATGATAATCCAGTCTGAAAAAATGCTCTCCGTGGGTGGACTGGCCGCGGGTATGGCGCACGAGATCAACAACCCCCTGGCAGGGATCATGCAGACCGCCAATGTAATGAAACTGCGACTTGAGAATATCGACATCGCGGCAAACAAACGGGCGGCATCCGACATCGGCATCTCCACGCAACAGGTCCGGGCATTTATGGAAAAGCGGGGTATTTTCAACATGCTTGAGGCCATCAATGAATCCGGGGCCCGGGTGGCCGTCATTGTGGACAACATGCTCAGTTTTGCCAGGAAATCCGATGCCATTGTCTCTTCCCACAATCCCGCAGAACTCATGGACAGTATTCTGGAGCTGGCGGCTACGGATTATGATCTTAAAAAGCAATATGATTTTAAAACAATTAAGATTGTCAGGGAATATGAAGAGAACCTGCCCATGATTCCCTGTGAAGGGGCTAAAGTACAACAGGTGATTCTCAATATCCTGAGAAACGGGGCCCAGGCCATGCTCGAAGCCGGTCGGAACCGGCCCTGCTTTATCCTGAGGATCTCAACGGAGGCCGAGGCCGGCATGCTGAGAATGGAGATTCAGGACAACGGCCCGGGTATGACCCGGGAGGTCCGTAACCGGATATTCGAACCCTTTTTTACCACCAAGCCCCCCGGGGTGGGCACCGGCCTGGGCCTGTCCGTATCTTATTTTATTATTACGGAAAATCATAAGGGCACACTGGGGGTCTCTTCCGCACCGGGCAAAGGGGCGAATTTTATTATCCGCCTTCCCCTGGCCTCGCACTCTTTGGAAAGAAGAGAGGCTGAGGAGGACGAAAACGATGCTGCTTCCACCTGATTTGTTTTCCTAAGCTCAAACTATCGGATAAAATTGGTCATGATTTTGGCAACCGGTTCAGGCGGGGGAAATTGTTCTTTTCCATGTTCCATAATTTTCATGAGCCATGCCATATTTTTACCTAAAACCGCCATGATTTGTTTACCTTCTCCATCCTGCATCACTTGCCCAGGGGCAAGACCATGTGCCACATTCCAGTAATTTGAAGAGGGCATGACCATTTCGGAGTAATTGATATAATGATTAAGGGAGTCAACTGTTGAAATCCCGCCTGATCGCCGGACAGCTGCAACAGCTGCGCCGACCTTGTTCCGGAACAGGCCGCCGTTAACCGAAGCAACGAAAAACGCTCTGTCAAGGAAGGATTTCATTGTCCCTGCAACACCGGAAAAATGAACAGGAGAACCAAGTAGAATGCCGTCGGCTGCCTTTATTTTCTGAATCCATTCATTAACCGGATCGTCATCAAGGGAACAAGCTTGATTTTGTTTTTTTACACAATCGAGACAGGCAGTGCATCCCTGTATCTTTTTTTTGCCGACATGGATCATCTCCGTCTCAATCCCGGCATTTTCCAGCTCCTCAAAAACCATGTTCAGTGAACAGGCTGTATTTCCCTTTTTATTAGGGCTGCCATTAAATCCAACAACCTTCATACGTATTCTCCTTTATATGTTTTGTTCATACTATCGCATCAATAATAACCAAGAGATTATAAATAAAACATTTTTTACTCCAAAAAGCTCATTCTTTTTTCTCTTTTTTTAAAAAAGTTGGTAAGGCGGGGGTTTGAGCTTCGTTTTATCGGCAGAGAGAAACAATAGCGGCAAAAGTTTCCTACGTTCTGCCGGTAGGGCGGACAAAATGCGGTGTGACCCACTGCAGGACGTTGGGAACAGCATCAACCAAAGTCCTCCCGGGCCTGATCCAGGCGTTTGTACTGAACCGCCTCAAGAACATGGGGTTTGTGTATATCGTGGGCGCCTGCCAGATCAGCGATGGTTCTGGCAAGTTTTAATATGGAGGCATAGGCCCGGCCGGACAGGTTAAACTGTTTCATGGCCTGTTCAACCACCCTGCTGCTTTGGGCATCCAGGGGACAAAATTGCTGCAAAAGCTTTGGGCCCATGTCTGCATTGGCAAAACACGTTGTTCCGGCCTTTTTAAACCGAAGGGTCTGTATCTCCCGGGCCTTTTCCACCCGCTTCCGGATGGATTTGGAAGACTCCCGGTGCCCATCTGCCGTCATTTCCTGAAAAGACAACCGGGGAACCTCCACAAGGATGTCCATTCTGTCCATGAGCGGGCCTGAGATTTTGTTTTTGTACTGCTCAATTTTTGAGGGCGTGCAGGTGCATTCCCTGTCCGGATTGGTGAGATTGCCGCAGGGGCAGGGGTTCATGGCGCCTACGAGCATAAACCGACATGGAAAGGTGGCCTTGGCGTTGGCCCGGGCCAGGGTGATGACGCCCTCCTCTATAGGCTGGCGCAGAACCTCCAGCACACTGCGCCGGAATTCAGGCAACTCATCCAGAAACAGTACGCCGTTATGGGACAGCGTGATTTCACCGGGTCTGGGCACTGTGCCGCCGCCCACAAGTCCTGCATCGGAGATGGAGTGGTGAGGGGATCTGAAAGGACGTGCGCCCAGGGGCTGACCCGGTTCCCGGGCCACCCCGGCCACCGAATAGACCCGGGCGATTTCCATGGCCTCTTCAAAGGATGGTTCCGGCATGATTCCCGGCAAACATTTTGCCATCAGACTTTTCCCGGATCCCGCCGGACCGTTGAACAGGATATGATGATGCCCTGCTGCCGCAACTTCCATGGCCCGTTTTACATGGGTCTGGCCCCGGACATGGGAGAAATCGTTTTCCCGGTCTGTTCCATCTGTTTCCAGAAGCATGGACAGATCAGGTTCCAGGGGCGCAAGTTCTGTCTTTCCTGCCAGAAAAGTCACCACCTGAGTCAGATGATCCGGCGCCAGGACCTCAATATCTTTAACGAGCGCTGCTTGCGCTCCGTTCTCTTTGGGCAGGATAATCCCTTTGAATCCATTGTCCCGGGCGGCCAGGGCAAAGGGCAGTGCTGCCTTGACCGGCCGCAGGTACCCGTCCAGGGACAACTCCCCGGCAAACAGCCAGGATGCCGCTGCAGATGCCTGGAATAACCCCCGGGCACAAAGAATTCCTAAAGCTACGGGAAGGTCCAGGCCCGTACCCTCTTTTTTGAAATCCGCGGGCGCCAGGTTTACCACCACTCTGTCCATGGGGAATGTATATCCGGCGTTCTGGAGGGCAGACCGGACCCTGTCCCGGCTTTCCCGGACAGCGGTCTCAGCCAGCCCCACCATATTGAATACTGGCAATCCCAGTGTGATGTCTACTTCAACATCTACAACAATGGCCTCAAACCCGTTTACTGCGCAGGACTTCATTTTTGCTATCATTTAAGGCCTCATTTTAAAAAATTTAAGATAAGAGAAAAAAAATGGAACTTAATTCATTGAAATCATGTTAAATTGTCATAAAATGTCTGCATGCCAAATATTTTTCTCATTTGTTTTGCTTTGTATTTTTAAATCAGCTATATATACCACGTTTTATCGTATTCAGACACTTTGGAACAGAAAATGAACAGTTTTTATAATCAGCAAACCATCGCCGGAAAGGTGAGTCTTTCGGGGACAGGCGTCCATTCGGGTAAAAAAACTAACCTGACCATCCGGCCTGCCAAGGAGAACCACGGCATTAAATTCCGGCGTATAGATCTTCCTGGAACCCCTGATATCCCGGCGCTTTTCAAGCTGGTGGTGGATACCAGCCTTGCCACGGTTATCGGGGACAATGGCGTTATTGTTTCCACCATTGAGCATCTGATGGCAAGTTTTGCAGGTCTTGGCATTGACAATGCCCTGGTGGAAGTGGACGATTATGAGATCCCCATCATGGACGGATCAGCCAGGGAATTTACCCGGGCGATAACCGACGTGGGCGTGGTAGATCAGGATAAACCCAAGCACCTCTTTATCGTGAATGAGCCCATAGAAATAACACAGGGAGATAAATGGGTTCGGGTGGAACCTGAACCCTGTTTCAAAATTTCCTGCATCATAGACTTCAACCATCCGCTTATCGGCCTGCAGAAAATTGTCTATGACAGGGCGGAAAATAACTTTAAACAGGAAATCTGCGGGGCCCGGACCTTTGGGTTTGTTAAAGATCTTGAACTGCTGAAAAAATTCAGTCTTGGCAGGGGGGGAAGCCTTGACAATGCCATTGTGATCGATAATGATAAAATTTTGAATAAGGGGGGGCTGCGATATCCGGATGAGTTTGTCCGGCACAAACTGCTGGATTGCCTTGGGGATTTTTCCCTTCTGGGAATGCCTATCCAGGGGCATATTATCGCCCATAAATCCGGTCATCACCTGAACCATCTGTTTATAAAAAAATTTCTTGATGAAAAGCAGGCCTGGGAAACAGGACCGGCGAAGCGCTGATTAGAACTTAATGCCGATGATATGTAAGGGTGCGGTTACAAAAACTTTATGTGCAGTTGCCTTTTTTATCTCGGGCATTCTTTTTATTGTTCCGGCCATTGCTCTTGCCTATGACAATGCGGTCCTCTCCCATATCAAACTGGCCAACACCCGGGATGATCTGTTTGCTTATTTCAATGTGGAAAATGCCTTTAATGAAAAAAATACCCAGGCTGTTGAGAATGGCATTTCCAGCTCGTTTACGTTTTATGTAACCTTGTTCAAAACGTCAAGCGGTTTGTTTGACAAAAAGATTGCCGATATTAAAACCCGCGCAACAATAAAATACAATTCCATGAGACAGGAATACACAGTTGTCTGCCAATGGAAGCATGCCCCTGCGTTGATCACAAAATCCTTTGATGAGGCAAAGACCTGGATGACAGAAATTGATAACCTCAAGGTGGTACCCCTTAACCGCCTGATAAAAGGTGATAAGTACCAGATTCGGATCAAAGCTGAACTTGAAAAAGTCACGTTGCCCCTGTGGTTGCACTATATTTTCTTTTTTGTCTCTTACTGGGATTTTGAAACGGACTGGTACGTCATTAATTTCACGTATTAACCATTAGCCGGACAGGCATGGCATCTATGACCCAGATACTCCAGAACACAAGACCAAAACGATCCGGCCGGAAAAGAGAATGCATTGCCATTTTATGCCTTCTTCTGGCCGTGGGGGGGTTGACGGTTCTTGAAACCCGCGTCACGCCCTTTGACACGGGACTGCCCCTGTCATCCACCGTGCTGATGTTCATTTTGATAAATATCAACCTGTTGTTGTTGCTTACCCTTCTGCTGCTGGTTTTCAGGAATCTTGCCAAACTCTACTATGAAAGAAAAAATAACATCCTGGGTTCCAAAATAAAAACCCGGCTGACCGCTTCTTTTGTAGTGCTGGCGCTTTTGCCCACCACCGTGCTTTTTTTCTTTTCCATCCAGTTTATCTCTACCTCCATTGCCTTCTGGTTTAATGCCCCTGTGGAGCAGACCCTGGAAGCCTCTCTGGCCGTAGGACAAACCCTGTATGATTACATTGAGGAGAAAAATGCCTTTTTTGCTAAAAGAGGGGCGTTTCAGATTCATTCCAGGGATCTGCTCAACCCTGAAAATCAGGAGAAACTCACGCGGTACATTCAGGTGATCCAGCGGGCCTTTAACCGTCAGGCCGTGGAAATCTACACCCCGGATGCCCAGCGGGTAAGCATTTCATTAGCCAGCGAGCTGGAGAATATGCACTTTGGGCTGCTGACCACCACGGAGTTACGGGGCATCCAAAGTGGCAGCGCCAGTCACACCGTTTATCAGATCATGGATCAAGGGGAATTTTTACGCACCGTATGCACCATCCCCTTTGACGTACCGCCGGCCAAGGCTGCCGGCTTTATTGTAATCAACACCCTGACAGCCCCGGACCTGTCTGAGAATTTAAAAGCCATTCTTAAAGGTGTGGAGGAGTACCAACAGCTTAAACTGACAAAGAGACCGGCCGAGATTTCGTATTATATCGCTTTGTCCATTGTGGCGCTTCTTGTTGTATTCTGTGCCGTGTGGTTTGGATTCCAGATTGCCAAGTCCATCACCATTCCCATTATGAAATTTGCCGAGGGTACCCAGCGGATCATAGACGGTGACATGGCATATCAGATTGATTTCAAGACCGACGATGAGATCGGTACCCTGATTAAAAGCTTTAACTCCATGACCCGCCAGCTGGCCGCGGGCCGCCAGCAGATTGCCCTGTCCGAAAATATGCTTAAACAGCAGAATGTCGAGCTGGAAAAAAGCCGCCAATACATTGAAATCGTTTTGAAAAACATCTCTGCCGGAGTTGTCTCCATGGACAATGAGGGGATAATCACCACCATAAATAAGGCTGCCGAGTCCATGCTGGGTGTTAACAGTTGTGATATTCTTGATAAAAATTTCAGGAAAGTCCTGATCGAAGAATACCTGTCTCTGGCCAATAAAATATTTGAAGAGGCAGAGCAGGGAGGCACCCATTTCAAGATTCCTGTTTCTGTTTCCGTGGCCGGCGTACCCAAACATTTTTCATTGAATTACACCACGCTCAAGGACGATACCGGCCAAAATCTGGGGGCTGTACTGGTGTTTGATGATGTAACGGAACTTGAAAAAGCCCAGCGCCTGGTGGCATGGCGGGAGGTGGCCCGCCGCATTGCCCATGAGGTGAAAAATCCGTTAACCCCCATCAAGCTGTCTGCCCAGCGCCTTAAACGCAAATACGGCAAAACCATTAATGATGAGGTTTTCATCGGATGTGCCGACACCATTGTGGAACATGTTGATCTGATCCGGAATCTGGTGAACCAGTTTTCCACCTTTGCCAAATTTCCGGATACCAATTTTGCGTCGGCCCGCATTGAAAATATTATTCTTGAAACCGTTGCCCTGTATAAGGAAGGGTTGGAACAGGTGGAGATCCAGACTCGGTTCAAGGACAATATTCCCACATTAAAATTGGATCACCAGCACATGAAGCAGGCCTTTATCAACCTGATTGACAATGCGGTTTACGCCGTGAACAAAAAAGGCACCATTGTGATTGACCTCTCCTATGACCCCATTCTTAAAATTGTACGTATTGAAATAGCAGATAATGGAAAGGGTATTTCAGACAAGGAAAAGACCAAACTGTTTGAACCCTATTTTTCCACCAAGAAAACGGGCATGGGACTTGGGCTTGCTATTGTAAACTCCATTATTTCAGACCATAACGGCGTGATCCGGGTCCAGGACAACCAACCCCGAGGCGCCAAGTTTATCATTGAACTGCCTGCCGGGGAGCCCTGATGCCAAAAATTAGGGCACGGCAGATAGTGTTTGAACAAAAAATCGTGTTTGGAGGGTTCGTTAGAAGGGCATGTGTTTGTCTAACGAGGCCTTCTAACACTATATATAGAAAGGATTTAGTACTATGTACCCGGCAGTCTTGATTGTTGATGACGAATCCACCATTATTGATTCCCTGGACGGTATTCTTTCCGATGACGGGTTCGAAGTTATTCATGCATTCAACGGATATGAAGCCCTGAAAAAAATTGACTCCCATTCCCCGGATATTGTGCTGCTGGACATCTGGATGCCGGGCATGGACGGCATTGATACCCTAAAGGAGATCAAACGTCATCACCCCCACTTGCCGGTGATCATGATCACGGGCCACGGTTCCATTGAATCTGCTGTGGATGCCACTAAATCCGGCGCTTTTGATTTTTTGGAAAAACCTTTGTCCATTGACAAGGTTATACTCTCCATAAACAATGCCCTGAATTTCAGGAAACTTGAGGAAGAGAACCGGTACCTTCGCAAAAAAGCCATTGAAAAAAATTCCATTACCGGCACAAGCTCTGCGGTTCAGAAGCTTTACGGCGAAATTATGGCCGCAGCGCCTACCGATGCCTCCATACTGATCACGGGGGAAAACGGTACGGGTAAGGAGATGGTGGCCCGCACCATTCATCAGTTCAGTAACCGTCCTGAAGGTCCCTTTATCATTATCAACTGCGCAGCCATTCCTGAAGAGCGCCTGGAACCCGAACTGTTCGGGCATGAGAAAGGGGCTTTTGAAGGAGCCTCAGCAAAAAACAGAGGTAAATTTGAACTGGCTGCCGGTGGAACTCTGTTTTTGGATGAAATAGGGGATATGAGTATCAATACCCAGGCCAAAATGCTGCGGGCCCTGGAATCCAAAACCTTCCAGCGCATCGGTTCCAGCCGTACCCTGCACATGGACGTACGTGTGATCACTTCATCCAACAAAGATCTTGAATTGGAAATCAAAGAAGGGCGGTTCAGGGAAGATCTGTTTTTCAGACTCAATGTCATACCGATCCATGTTCCGGCCTTAAGGAAAAGGATTGAGGATATCCCCATACTGGTGGATTTTTTCTTAACTCAACTGGCTGAAAAATCATCCGCGCCTAAAAAAACGCTCTCCAAAGAGGCTGTTGAGCTTTTAAAACAATGGCATTGGAAGGGAAATGTCAGGGAACTGAAAAATTTGATGGAGCGTTTATCCATTATGGTGGAAAGTGAAATTATTGGGAAAAATGATATTCCTGCACCCTACAATCCTGATATTGAAACATTTCCCGAAACGGGTGAAGAGCGCAACCGGATTTTTACCATGGCGCAATTGGACCAGGCAAAAGTTGCCTTTGAAACGGAATTTATCCGTTTAAGGGTGGATCAGATGAACGGGGATCTTGAGGCGGCGGCTAAACAGATGGGAGCAAGCTTGAATTTTATCAAAAAAAGAATATCTAAAAGCTGATGCGTATTAACTGATGCGTATTATTAGTGGTGCCTGCCGGGGCAGGAAACTGGTTCAGATCCAGGGGAAAGATATCCGTCCCACCTCGGACCGGGTCAGGGAAGCTGTGTTCAATATCCTTGGCCCCGGTATTCGGGGAAAAAGGGTACTCGACATGTTTGCCGGCACCGGGGCTTTGGGGCTTGAGGCATTGAGCCGGGGCGCTCAGTCTGCCGTTTTTGTGGATGCGGCCCAGTCTTCCTGCAATGTGATCAAACGCAATATTGAACTGTGCCGGATGGCGGATCAGGCCCGGATTCTCTGCCATGACTTAATCAAAGGGTCTTTACCTGTATTCCATCACACCTTTGATCTGATTTTCATGGATCCCCCGTACCATAAAGAGTATCCGGGACAGGTGCTTGGAAAACGTGGGTTTTCAGAACTCCTTGCACCCGGGGCAATTGTCATTGTGGAACAGTCTGCCAAAGAAAGCCTTAACTATCCCGGAAACAGCCTTGACAAATACCTGGAAAAAAAATACTCAAGGACAACTCTTACATTTTTGCGGAAATCCGCCATAGACGAAGGATGCGTATGATTTACCGAAAACGGACAATTGCCATTTATCCCGGTTCCTTTGATCCCTTGACAAACGGACATCTTGACGTCATCAGACGCGCTCAGGAAATTTTTGACCACGTAATCGTGGGGGTGCTGTACAATTCGTCTAAAAAAACACCGTTATTCTCCCCCGAGGAACGTATTTCCATAATTAAGGAATGTTTTGAAGACCCATCGATAGAGCTGGACTCGGCAAGGATTGAAGTGGAGACTTTTAATGGCCTTCTTGTTGAATATGCCCGAATGAAAAAGGCTGTGGCCATTATCCGGGGCATGCGGGCTTTGTCTGATTTTGAAAGTGAATTTCAGATGGCGCTGATGAACAGAAAGCTCAATAGGGAGGTCCAGTCGGTCTTTCTGATGACAGGATCGCGCTGGATTTTTACCTCATCGTCCATCATTAAGGAGGTTGCCCGGTATGGCGGGGATATCTCTGATATGGTTCCCAAACCCGTGGAGCGTAGGGTGAAGGAGAAATTTGAGACTCTCGTAAAAAGCCAGGAATGGCAAAAACGTTATAAATGAAGGGTATATCAACGTGGATTTGTGGCAGCTTCATATTTTTGTTTCCGTGGTTGAGCAGAAAAGTTTTTCCAGAGCATCAGAACAGATTCATTTATCTCAGCCCACAGTGTCCACCCATATCAAGGAACTGGAGGCTCATTTCCAATGCCGCCTGCTGGACAGGCTAGGCAAGGTGACCGAGCCGACCCGGGCAGGTGAGATTCTTTATGATTATGCCAAACGGATGCTGGCGCTGAAACAGGAAACCCAGTCCGCCATGCTGGATTTTTTAGGGCACACCAAAGGACAGCTGATCATCGGCGGATCATCCATCCCTGCCGGGTATATCCTTCCCAGGATGTTGGGGGCATTTAAAGCTGATTTCCCGGATGTATCCATCCTTTTGACGGTCGGGGATACCGGCCAGATCACCCGGGCTGTCAAAGACGGTGAACTGGAACTGGGCGTGGTGGGTGCAAAAACCAGTGACCCCGACATTGTTCAGGAGACATTGGTTGAAGATGAAATGAAACTCGTCGTGCCCGCCGGTCATGAATGGGCGGACAGGAGAAGCGTGACCTGCAAGGCGCTGCTGTCCCAGCCATTGATTGCAAGGGAACAGGGGTCTGGTACCTGGAAAACCGTTATCGCCAGCATGGAAAAGGCGGGGATTGACCTATCCCGGCTTGAACCTGCAGTGACCATGGGCAATTCGGTTTCAGTCATCCAGGGCATTCTCAACAATGTGGGTATTTCCATTCTTTCCACCATTGCCGTGGCTGAGGAGTTGGCCAGGGGGCGTCTTCATGCCCTGAGTATTGAAGGCCTCGACCTGTCCAGGCATTTTTATCTGACGCTGTCCAGGAAGAGGACCCGCTCTCCGATATGTGAGAAATTTATTCACTTCTTAAAGGACCAAGTTTTCAGCTGATTGTCATTCGGCGACAAACAGATTCAGCGCATCAATAAACTCGGGGTCCTGTTTATCCATTGTTCGGATTACTTTCTTGTGAATCCGTTTTTTCACTTCCCGGAAAATACCGCGCTTTTTGTCAAATCCAGCGGCAAATGCCATCGCCTCCTTGAATAAATCGTCCCGGTTTTCACAGGCTTTGACAAGCACATTGGCGTGCTCAAGATCTACCGCAGTCATCCGTTGACCGGACAGCAGCATATGATTGAACATGTATTCGGGTATCGCTTTGCGCACCAAAGCGATCATGCCGGGCAGAAGGGGTATGCCGATATCCACTTCAGGAAAGCAAAAAAAACCTTTGTCCTTTCTCATGAACCTGAAATCGCAGGCACAGCTTAAAATAGCGCCATTGCCAAAGGCATGACCATTGATGGCAGCGATCACAGGTACGGGAAAAAGCAGCAGGCGCTTAAATACCTCGTTCATGCCATACATGAAGTCAATGATGTCTTGCCTTTGTTGGGCAGCTAATCTTTCACCAATCCATTCCACATCAACACCCTGGGAAAAGTTTTTTTCATCCAAGGCGGTAAGGATCATGGCTTTCACTTGCGCATCTGCCTCTACCTGGTCAAGACATCGCAGAAAATCCTGTGCAAAAATTTTATTCATTCTGTTGGCCGTGTTACACATTGAAACGATTGCCACCGCATCTTGTTTTTTCCATTCTATAACGGCCAAAATGCCCTCCTGTTAATTAAAAAATATTTAGACAAGTAAACATTGTTTATTGAAAATAAATTAAATAATTTCATATTTCAAGGGGCTAAAACTTCATTGACAAGCCAATGGATTTCTGACAAGCTTCTTTAATACCGTATATTTCGGCGCAAATCTTTATGCCAAGGAAGACGCCAATGATTTTAGGATTAGATGTTGGAGGCACAAATACAGATGTTGTTTTTCTCAGCCCAAAAGGTGTCCAGAAATATGTAAAGGTGCCTACCCAGTCGGACAATTTATTTAAAAGCGTTCTTTCAGGTTTTACTTTGATTCTTGAGGACGTTGATCCGGGACTTGTTGAGCGGGTTGTTATCTCCACCACCCTGACCACCAACGCGATTGTTCAACAAACCGTGACACCGGTGGGCATCATTGTTTCAGCCGGGCCGGGTATAGATCCTGAAAATTTCAGGACCGGGGATCAATATTATGCCGTAGGCGGCTCCATAAACCACCGTGGCCGGGAAATAGAGCCGATCAATGAGGCGGAAATTCAGATTGTGGGTGAAAAGCTCAAAAAGGCGGGCATTGAATATGTGGGGGTTGTCGGAAAATTTTGTGTCAGAAATCCTTCCCATGAAATTCTCATCAAGCGGATATTAGATAAGCAGTTTAAACAGATCTTTTTAGGGCACCATGTTTCCGGCAATTTGAATTTTCCTCGGCGAATTGCCACCACTTACATGAACGCGGCTGTATATCCCCTGCATAAAGACTTTTTCCAGGCCGTTGAGCAATCCCTTGAGGAAATGGGGCTTACCGTACCCATTCAGATTCTCAAGGCGGACGGCGGTACTATGACATTGGCAGCATCAATGGATTTTCCGGCCCAGACGGTTTTATCAGGACCTGCAGCCAGTATCATGGGGGCGATTCCCTATGCCCCTGAAGGTCAGGATGCCGTTGTCCTTGATATCGGCGGTACCACTACGGATATTGCATTTCTGGTGGATAAAACGCCATTGCTTGAACCCGTGGGCATCCAGCGCGGGGGATATAAAAGTCTGATTCGCTCCCTGCGAACGGTTTCCGAGGGCATTGGCGGCGACTCGGCCTTAAGGATCAATGACAAGAACAAGCTTACTGTGGGACCGGACCGTATGGGGCCGGCCATGGCTTTTGGCGGGTCTGTACCGACGCCCACGGATGCCCTGGTGGTTTTAGGACTCATGGACTCGGGCGACCAGGACCGGGCCCGGCAGGGTATAAAATCCATTGCAGGTCAGTTGGGCATGGAAGAAAAAGAGGCTGCAGAGCACATATTTAAAATTTGTTGCAACATTATTTTGAAAAAAACCTTTGAGATGATCGATACATTGAATTCAAAGCCCGTTTACACGGTCCATGATTTCCTTGAAGGGTACAAGTTCAGTCCGGACACCATTCTTCTCATGGGCGGGCCGGCCAGATTTTTCGCCGAGAAAATCCAGGATATGTATCAGCTTGAAACCATTGCGGTTCCCTATGCTTCAGTGGCAAACGCCATTGGCGCTGCCCTTGCCAGAACTACCTGTGAGGTCACGGTGAATGCAGACACGGAGCAGGGCGTTGTAACCGCCCACGAAGAGGATTTTGCCGAGCCTGTCTCCAAATCCTTTTCTAAAGACGATCTGGTGGAGACCGCTTACAGCCTGCTTAAGGATAAGGCGGAAAACGCAGGGGCTGATCCCGACAATCTCAATGAGGTGGAAGTGGTGGAATTTCAGGAATTTAATATTGTGCGTAATTTTTCTCCCAGGGGAAAAATTTTTCGGATGAAAATTCAGCTTAAACCCGGCCTGATACATGGGTATGAATCAATGCTTAATCCGCAGGCTTTATAAAATAAAAGGGGATACCATGTTAAACGCACCTCATAAAACCGGGTTGGTGTTTTTTCCTGCATTTGACTGGGCCATCGACCCCACCCACCCTGAAAGGGAAGAGCGGCTTTTGTATACCCAGGACCAGGTTACCGAAGAAGGGGTTTTTGATATACCCGAAATCATAGAATACAAGCCTGAAATTGTGACGCCGCAAGATTTACAAAGGGCTCATTTCTGTGTACCCGATGAACATAGCGTTACAACCGAATCCCATCTGATATCTGCAGGCGGGGCCAAGGCCATTGCCAATGCCGTGATGTTAAAAGAGGTCAAAAACGGCTTTGCCCTGGTCAGACCTCCGGGGCATCATTCCATGCGGGTGACCCACGGGGGGCGAGGATTTTGCCATATCAATATTGAAGCGATTATGGTGGAATATATTCGATCCCAGTATGGCGTTAAACGTATTGCCGTCATTGATACGGACTGCCACCACGGGGACGGCACCAATGATATTTTCTGGCATGATCCTGATGTGCTGTTTATCTCGCTGCATCAGGATGGCCGGACCATGTATCCGGGCACAGGCTTTCCCAATGAACTGGGCGGTCCCAATGCCAAGGGCTCCAATTTAAATATTCCGCTTCCCCCGGGGACTTCCACCAAAGGGTATCTCTATGTGATTGAAAATTGTGTGCTGCCGGTACTCGCGGAATTCAAACCTGATCTTGTGGTGAATTCCGCCGGCCAGGACAACCACTACACAGATCCTTTGACCAATATGAATTTTTCGGCCCAGGGGTATGCGCGTCTGACTTCCATGCTTAAGCCGGATATTGCGGTTCTTGAAGGCGGATATGCCATTGAAGGTGCTCTGCCTTATGTCAACCTGGGGATTATCCTCGCCATGGCAGGTATAGATTATTCCGGGGTGGTGGAACCCAACTATAATCCGGAAAAGCTCAAACAGTCTGAGAGCATTACCGATAAAATCAAACAGACCTGCGACCAGATCATGCACTACTGGAATCAGCGGCATCAAATGAGAGAAGCCGCCGGTGAACCTGGGCAGATTATGACCCGCCACCGTGAAGTCTTTTATGATACGGACAATATTTTTGAACGCCAGAAAGAGAAAATCCGGGTATGCAGGGATTGCGGCGGCAGTTTTGAGGTCGATTCCAAGGCTGCCCCAGGCTATCATATTCTGGGGGTTCATATTCCCATCAATGCCTGCAAAGCTTGCCGGGAACAGGGCTATGAGTTTTATGACCAGGCAGATAAAAGCAAATACCAGCGTATCTATCTCCAGGATCGGACTAAGGATTTATACGAGGTCAAATCATAGGCTCTGTACGCAAAGAAGATGCGTTGTTCCCAATTGCTGGATAATTTAAAGAAAAGAGCCCTTGTTATTGAACTGACAAGGGCTTTTTTTCGTTCCATGGATTTTTTCGAGGTGGAGACGCCCATTCGGTGCCCATCAATTATCCCCGAAGCCCATATTGACCCCGTGACATCCCAGGGTGCATATCTGCAAGCCTCACCGGAGTTGTGCATGAAGCGGCTTTTGGCCCGGGGCGCAGACAAGATTTTTCAGATCTGCAAATGCTTTCGCCAGGGAGAGCGGGGTCCGCGTCATTTGCCTGAACTGACACTTCTCGAATGGTATGCCGTTGACCAGAGCTACGAAGACCTCATGGTGCAGTGCCAGGATCTTTTACGCCATATTGCAAAAGGGTTGGGCACACCGGAACGCTTGATCTATCAGGGCCTATCCCTGGACCTTGAAAACGCCTTTGAGCGGATTACGGTTAGCGAGGCTTTTGAGCGTTTTTGTGATCTTTCGTTGAACCAGGCCATGGATACCGGGCGCTTTGATGAGATTATAAGTTTTGATATCGAACCGCATTTAGGCACATCCCGGCCCTGTTTCCTTTATGATTATCCCATATCCATGGCCAGTCTTTCTGCGGCCCATTCTGAAAAACCGGATATAGCCCAAAGGTTTGAGATGTATGTTGCAGGCATTGAACTGGCCAACGGATTCACGGAACTGACCGACCATGAACTTCAGAGAAAACGCTTTGAAAAGGAAAATGAACTGCGCATCAGTCAGGGGAAAACAAACCTCCCGCTGCCGGAAAAATTTTTATCCGACCTTGCCGTGATGCCGCCCGCTGCCGGTATCGCCCTGGGCATTGATCGTCTGGTCATGCTCTTCTGTGATGCGCCGGATATTGAAGAGGTTGTTGCTTTCCCGCCCGAGTTGCTTTAAGGGACAATGCTATTTTCGGCAATGTGGAAGTTTCAATAAGTTGTTAAATTACTTTCATGTTTTGTTGTGGCTTGAGTCTGGGTATTGAGAGATTCCGAATGAAATTCTTTGAGATATTCGGGAAGCCGGTTAAACATTTCTACTGGTGTCTTGGGAAGCTGCTCACTGTCAATAACCAGATTTTGACTTTTACTGATCGTGCTGGAAAGATTAATGATTTTATCTGCTTTTTCAATAGTCCGGCCGGCCTCATCGGTAAATATGATTACCTCAGGCCCCTGGCTGTTTATCACGTAGACTGACTGGCCGTTTATCAAAGTCAGAATGCTCCCCTCCGGACAGGTACCGATTTCTTTGACAAATGAATAGAGAATAAGCTGTAAAATGGGATTACGCCCTGAATAGTCCTGATAAATCGTATTGACCACTTTGGTTGGATTAACCGCTTCGCCGTAACTTCGTTTCAAGGTCATGGCACTGTATATGTCCGCCAGTTTGCAGATTTTGACATAGGGCGGCAGGTCTGAAGGGGATTGATAAACAGGGTAAGCTTTTTTTTCGTTAAAATAGATTGCTGCATGGTGGTATTTAATAATATTTTCTATATATACGTCGTAAATGCCGTTGATTTTCAAAAAAAGCGTTCCGTATCCCCCGGCATGTTTTTGAATTTCTTTGAGCTCCTTCCGGTTCAATACGCTCTTTTTGTTCAGCAGGGAATCCGGGATCATTATTTTGCCCATATCGTGCATGAGATAGCCCATGGAAATGGTGCGCACGGCTTCACGAGGGTAGTAAAAAAACGGCACCATCTCTTCTTCTCGGTGCTGTTTCAAGTTATCTTTAAATTTGGCAATGAGCATATTGTTAATATACTGGGAAAAAATTTCGTTAAACCGCTTTAACACAATGGTGCCGATATAGCAGACACCAAAGGAGTGTTGAAAAAAATAGTCATCGGTGGAGAAATAGTCTTTCATGCTGTTCAGAATCAACCGATCGGTCTCAAAGAGCATTTCCATGATGTCGTTTATGGCATGAACGCTTTCTTTAACATTTATTTTGTCAGACACTCCGTCATCTTTTTTTTCCCGGGAGTCTCTATTAAATAGGCGCTTTTGACTTTTAACCAGATCGCTGAACAGTTTTTTGGCCTGTTTGTATTTTTCGAGGAAGATTTTTTTTTCCCGCATCATTTCAAGCATCTTCTGTTCAGCGTCAACGGACATTATTGAATCTCCCCTCTTTGGATTTGAAAAATGAAATGGAGAATAAACTGATTTTATAACTTCTTTTAGATTGTTTGAGCAAACTCTTAATCAATATGAAACCCGGCTTCCCTTTAGAAACCGGGCAAAAGAAGCTATTTTTTTTACAGTTTTTTTATGCTCTGATAAAATATACCCCGCTCCTGCTGGACAGATTCAACTTTATGCTCCAGGATCAGCCGTTTCATTAAAATTTCAAGTTTTCCTTTTTCAAGGTTCAAGGCCGCTGTAAGGTCATCTATGGTGCAGGGGCGGCGGTGAATGGTTTCCATAATCATGGTTTCCATCTTTTCATCGCTGATGTGCTCCCTTGATGCCAGATCCTTTACACGGGCAATGATCTCTACATTGGCGGCATCAATAATGCCGGCCACTCGGTCAAGATCATCTTTTGACGCAGCTTTAAGCCCTGCAACAGCCCCTGGCCGGTCCAGGGTATTGAGCTGAACCCGGGTCGGATTAATGTCTCGAATGATTTTTCCTAAGGTTTCAAGTTCTTCTTTGGCATCGTTGATTCCGGGCAGGATAAACACCTCCAGCCAGATTTCTCCTTGGAAAGACTCGGCAAACGCTTTAAGCCCGTCAATAACCTTATGGATATCAATCTGCCCGGCAGGCCGGTTGATCTTTTCAAATGTCTGGGGGGTAACGGCATCCAGGGAGGGCATGACCAGATCGGCCCTGTTTAAATCCTTCCTGACCACGGGGTCGGACAGTAAGGTGGCATTGGTCAGTACGGCCACCTGGAGTTCTGCTTTTTTTTCTTTGATAAAGTCAATGATCCTGCCGATGTCCGGATTTAGGGTGGGCTCTCCCGAACCTGAAAAGGTCACATAGTCCGGGTCAGGATGGTTTTCAAAGTAATCGGCAAGTTCCGCTTTAACCTCATCAAAGGGAACATATGCCTTCCGCTTAAGGGTCAGGTTGGTGGTTGGCCCGCACTCGCAGTAAATACAATCCAGGCTACAGGTTTTGTGACGGACAAGATCCACGCCCATGGAAAGTCCAAGACGCCTTGAGGGGACCGGGCCGAATATATGCTTATATTTCATTTTAATTTCTGCCGGTGATATCCCTGTGGGCCATCAGGCGGATGGCGTTGACGCGGATGAAGCCTTCGGCATCTTCCTGATTGTAGCCGCCGGTGATGTCCATGGAGGACAGGTTCTGGTTGTACAGTGAAGATGGTGAGGTTCTGGAGATCGGGTAGGCCACCCCTTTGAACAGTTTCAGGGTCACTTCGCCGTCAATGAGTTCCTGGCTTTTGTCAATGGCTGCCATGAGAAATTCCATTTCAGGGCTGAACCAGAAGCCGTAGTAAACCAGTTCACCCAGCCTGGGCGCCAGCATATCCCGAAGACGCATGACCTCGCGGTCCATGGCAATGCCTTCAATATCCTTGTGTGCCTCATGCAGAATGGTACCGCCCGGCGTCTCATAAACCCCTCTGGATTTGATGCCCACAAACCGGTTTTCCACCATGTCGAGACGGCCTATACCATTGTCGGAGCCCAGTTGGTTCAGGTACAAAAACAAATCCAGGGCATCTGTTTTTTCGGTGCCGTCTTCCAGATTTTTTACCTTGACCGGGATGCCGTTTTTAAATTCAATGGTAATGCGTGTGGGGGTATCCGGGGCCTTTTCCGGGGATACGGTGCGACAATAGATGCTTTCATCGCATACTGCGCCGGGATCTTCAAGGATACCTGCTTCATGGGAAATGTGCAGCAGGTTATCATCTTCGCTATAAGGCTTGGCTGCGGTCTGCTTGGTGGGAATCCCGTGCTTTTTCGCATAGGCCAGAAGGTCGGAGCGGCCCTGGAAGGCATTGAGAAAGTCCGGGTTTTTCCACGGTGCAATGACTTTTATGCCCGGATTCAGGGCATAGTATGAGAGCTCAAATCGCACCTGGTCGTTCCCTTTGCCCGTGGCACCATGGGACACATACTGAGCGCCGACTTGCTTTGCGATTTCAATCTGTTTTCTGGCAATGATGGGACGGGCAATGGCTGTACCTAAAAGATAGCGGCCTTCGTAAACCGTATTTGATTTGAAAACGGGGAATATATAATCGGTGACAAACTCCTTTTTCATATCTTCGATGAACACTTTTGATGCACCGATTTTAAGGGCTTTTTGTTCTGCTGCCTGAAAATCTTCATCCTGGCCGATGTCAGCCATGTATGCAAATACTTCGTACCCCTGTTCCAGCAGCCATTTGAGGATCACCGACGTATCCAGTCCGCCTGAATACGCCAGAACCACTTTTTCCTTTGCCATTAAAAACTCCTTCAATTCATTGGGTATTTGACCGCCAACTTTATTTTACGGTCCTTGTGTTACTTCAGACAAAAGTTATTAACGCAAAAAAATAGATAACAGTCAAGCGCATAGGGCGATCGCATGTAATTTATCGTCCGTCGTCCGATGTCAGATTTCAAGTAGCTCATACGGATTATTAATAATAGTCTGGACTTCTGAACCCATCATTGAAGGGATTCCGGTTTTGACATAGCCTGCAGTTTGCAATTTGAGCTGATCCCCCGACAATGCTTCTATTATTGGATGCTGCTTTCGGATAGGGCCGGGCGAGCTTATATAGACAGATTGTGGTGTCCGCTTTTCCTCAAAAATCTGCAAAAATTAGCTTTATATCCGGTTTCCTTGAAAAAGTGTTTGCCCGGAAATAATGCCTAAAATCAGCCAAACCGCTTTGGTACGAAATCAACGTATGCCGGATGGTATGGGAGGGCTCCTCAGAGCCTCAGAGATGGGAAGTCCTATCCCGATTAGCTACCCATAACGAAGAAT